>Ga0114999_10002054_pt1 | contig 27109 bp, 23 predicted proteins | sample ArcticOcean_MG_C_3_FD_89820 | JGI IMG/M metagenome (GOLD analysis project Ga0114999, IMG submission 89820) | Marine microbial communities from western Arctic Ocean - ArcticOcean_MG_CB8_126 | ecosystem: Environmental > Aquatic > Marine > Oceanic | place: Arctic Ocean: Canada Basin | collected...
CTTACTTTAGTTGATTTCTATAAATTCATCGACGAAACGGGTGTATGCCTGTGGTTTGGGTTTCTCTTTGTCTTCCTCCCGCACATATTGTATAGAGCTGACGCCCAGCAAGGCTCGCGGCAAAATCATACTGCGCGCAAAACCCGTCAATTCAGTAGCGGAAGCCGTGGCCATGACCGGATCCGGCCCCCGCTCAAACCACGACCCGCCCGGCTCTATAGTCGTCGTCGCTCCTTCGACGTCAATGACGATCTCCCCCTGCAACAAACAACGAATGCCAGGGCCTGGATGGGTATGAGTATAGGCGATACCGCCCAGCGGAAAATCGACGCGGTCACAGCGCAGCAGATATTCGCCACTGGGGTCCAAGTCGATCTCCCGACACTCTTTGAGCGTGGATATACCGGCGATGACCCCATCGTCCTCTATAGGCAAATTCAACAATTCCCAGCGCCACAAACGCGCCCCCTCAGAGCCTGCAGTTAAACTACAAACCCCTGCACCAAACCAGGCGCTATTGGGTTGATACGTGTTCTCTACGCCGTCTGCAGCAACGCCGACACTGCCCTCGACCACGTAGATAATTCGATATCCACGCGGCAATTCAGCGACGCTCCCACCGCTGACCACTCGATCTTCTAACAAACGCAACGCATGTGTACTCATTACTTAACTCAACCTCCTGGTATATACAGACTGCGGTCCGCCACCGGCAATTCGACCCGCATTCCTCCCTGTAGATGCGAGTGCACCAGCCCGAATTGCACCTCTACCGATTGCATGGTGATATCAATATTTCCGGCGGTGCGCTCCCCCGTCTCCAATTGGCGTATGATGTCGCGGATGGTACACACGGTCGGCCCCTCGCCACCGGGCCGAATCATTTTTTCGTCTACCTCGCCACCGCGCCCACCGCGGCGCACGCAGAGCAGTTCGCCGTTATCCCAGGAATAAGCTCTGCCCTCGGTGCCGGATACTTCTACGTCGAAAAATCCGCTAGCTGGAATAAAAAGCCCCTCGGCATTATTGGCATAACCGACGCGAAAAAAATCCACCATGGGATCGGCGATCTCCTCGCCCTCAGGTGGCTCATAGGCGTGCTTTTCGGCGTTGTAGGACGGATAAGCGCGCGGCCGTTGTTGCGCCGCATCGCCTATGCGTGGATCGCCAGCCGCCATCAGACGCCCCTCGACCCAGGTGGGCGCCGGATCGCCCAAAAGCATAGCTACCAGGTCCAGCGTGTGTGGATGGTGTTTGATCACATCGGTAAAAGAATACATCATGACGTGGCGCGGTTCGCCAATCTGGCCGGCAGCAATCGCCTCGCGCATGCGTTTGTAACCGTCGTGGTGTCGCCGCATCGCCCCCCAATTAAACGCCACATCATTGGCTTTCAGGGCCGCCGTAATACGATCGGCCGCCGCCAGCGAAGCGCACAGGCCTTTTTCGGAATAAATGCCGCGCACCCCATTCTCGGCGGCAAAGATAATGGGCTCAGCTCGCGCCCACGACGGCGTGGTGATACTAACGATGTCGGGTTTCTCCTTTTCGATCATCTCGCGATAGTCGAGGTAGGTATTGGAAAAATCAAAACGCTGGGCAAAACGCTGCAAGCGCTCTTGGCCGCGGTTGGCAATGGCCACTACTTCGGTTTCTTCAATAGCCTGGTAGGCACTAAAATGGCCGTAGGGCATGGAAAATTGATTGGGATCTAACTCGTCTTCGATCAGGCCGCCCATACGGCCGGTGCCAATGACGGCAACTTTGTATTTTGCTTCTCCCATTGCAGTTCTATTCTCCTTTTTTGCGCGTTGCGTACACCGGACTGCTCCATGCCCGAGCCTGATCGACCTGAACTACTCGCACCCAATAGGCACATGCTCCTTCTATATCTTCATCGTCTACAAAGGCGAGTTGCGCTTGCTGTGGCCCGTCTTCGCGGGGGGCAAGCCCGACGCTCACTCGCCGTCCCACCCCGCCGGCGTCAACAGTTAATGGAGCCGCGACCACTGCGCCCAGCTTAAATTCAAACGCACTGGGACCCGACGAAAAAACACACTGCGTCTGCGCCTCGCCAACTATCTGGCACGAAAACCCCATGTCGTTGCCCGCCGTCGCCGCTTGCCATACCACTCGTCCAGCCGCGTCGATCTCCACTACATCGCAAGGGCTCTGCAACCCAATTGCCTCGAGCGCCTGCACCTTGCCGTCCATCACTTCAAGGTTACCGTCCCAGATGACGCGCTGTACGTGCGCCGTGCCTTTGTCTTCAGTCCCCCCCCACAACACCCGCAATCTAGCGGCACTAGCCACTGCTATCTGCCAACTGTGTATGACCTCTGTACCGCGCAGTAAATCGACCCGTTCGAGCGCCGCCGTACCTTCTACTTGCACAGAAATATCGGGGCTTCCCCGCACCATGCCTTCCTCGCCCATGCCATATCCACTGACCTCGACCCAGAGACGAATGCGCGCGCCGCTGGTGGCATAACAGCGCCGCGCTTTAAATGCTTCCCAGAGCCCTTGGCGCGTCAAATCTTCTGCGTACACCCCAGTCAGGCCGCTGCGCACATTGCGCGTCAGGCGCCACCCCGGATGACACGCCCCCGGCCGCGTCATCACCCCGTCCGTTCCTCCGGTAATACCCACCTTATAACCGCGATTCAGCGCCTCTTCGATAAACCATTCGGAGGTGCCGTGGGTTGAATGAATTTCAGCCAGCGGTTCGATGGCCGGCTCGTGCCAGGTCAAATTAGTCGGCCGCCCCCCCACGTGCAGATTGAGCAAAACTTCTTCTTGCCGCAGCGCCGCGTGCAGCTCCGGTGCCGTGGGCAAATCGGGCTCTGGATCGGGCTCAGTCTCAGTGAAGAAACGACCCGAGCGCCGCAACCGTTCTTCATCGCCGCGATATATAATGTTTCGATCTCCCCCATCTTCGGTCGGCGGACTCCACTCGCACCCCAGATAAGAAACAAAACGACCGTCCTCGTTGTACTGGTGACTCACCCGCCGCACATAAGCCCAATCCTCCAGCGTCACATAATGATCGTTGGCCTGCTGACTGGCGAATTGAAATCCAGCCGCATCGCGGGCAAAATCGAAGTGCTCTTCCAATTTGCCCGCGCCGCACCCCGTATCCGTCTGTCCCGAGTGCAGATCGCCCCAAAACAACTGCCGCGGCGGCTTCTCCCCTAGTACTCGTAGTGGATTGCTCTCGGTAATAAGATCGCCCGCTCTAGCAATACAGCGGCAGGTCCCGACTCGATCTATAGACACTTTGAAATGATATACCGCCGGATATTCCAACACCTCTACCGCATCAATACGCTGCTCATCACCATCCTGTGCAAGGCACAATTCGGGCCCCTCCCCGGCCAGTCTTGCAGGATTGCCCCATTGGTCCTCACCCCTCACAATTACCGTGGCCATCTCCCCCGCCACCACTTCTGCAGGCGCAATGGCCACCAAACGCACCGCTGCCCCCGCGTTAATATCAAAAAAAGGTGGATCGGGTAAACGAATCCAATCATCATCGCCGCCGGCCCTGACCAGCATGAGGAAACCAGCATCCCGGGCCACCAATGTCGGTGCCCTCCACCCCGCGTCTCCTCTCTCGCCGCAAACCACTTCGACCCGATCCCCCGCCCGTAAACAGCCCTCTTTGACCCGCAATTCAATATGATGATGCCAGGGGTCAAAACCACCGCGGCGATGATAAACCACCTCAATCTCTGCCGCCCCCACTGGCACCGTCGCAGCCAGATACCCGTCCGCCGTTGCATCGTCCGTCTGCAAATCGGCCCAATCGATCGGCCAGCGCCAGGCAATAGCTAAGCCGCCGCCCACACCAAACTCCAGCTCTCCAATGTCAAAAGCAAAACGGACAACGACCTGCTGCCCCGCCACCAGTGGATTTGGCAAATCGCAATGGCCGCGGCCATGCGCCCGCCAGCGCTCTTCATCTGCCATCGCCGCCATATGCTGCACGACAAAGCCGCCGGGTTTACAACTGGTCAGCCGCATGTGTTTATATCTCGTCGAGGGGATAGACTTTGCGCCCCAAATTCTGAAAACGCACGTGTCCACTTTCTGGATTCTGAGCCGACGGCTCAGACACATTGTAGATGGCGCCAGCAAACTCCTCAAACCCCGCCCTAAAGTGCGCCGCCGACTTAATGCCGATATAAGACATCTGGCGCGGCTCTAAACCCATGCTCATAGCAAAAGCCGTATCAAACGGTTGCTCGCGCTCAGTCACCAACAATACATGCACCCCATCCTGCCGAATATGCGCCGAGGGCCCCATTACCTTCTCCAAACCGTGGTTGCGCGGCCCACTGTAAAAAAAACGCCCCTCCTCAGAAAACGCCACCACCTCGGCGCGCATGCTTACCGGCTTCCCTTGCATGGGCGACGACTTACCTCCCACAGCCAATTCCAATGTCGCACCAACACCGGCTTCCCTGCATTGATCCACCGCTTCTGGATCTACCGTGTACAGCACACAAGCATCCTGCAAACCGGCTTCGATAAAAGTCCGCAACATGCCCGTACTATCGCCGGGCGATCCTCCACCGGTATTGTCCCACGCATCGGCAAAAATGACCGGATATTTGCCCTCCTGCTGCGCCACTTGCAACGCTTCCTTCGTCGTTGGCCGCGGCGAATGCCACTGTGCCCGCCGCTCCCAGACCCACGCTGCCAACTCGTCGGCGCAGCGCTGTGCCAGCTCTGGATCGTCGTCCGTGGCCACATAGACCGAAGCACCCATCTCCGGCACATCGGCCAACGGGAAACAGGTGGCCAGTGAGCCGCAAATCACCCCAGGCAGTGCCTCAATGCGGTGCAATTCGGCAATAGCCTCACGCATCGGCGAGTGGGCCGTGACCTGGTTGGTGCCCCACATCAGCGGAATTTGGTGCAATGCCATGGTCGGCTTGAGTCCGTGGCGCAATATGCGCTCCAATACATCGGTACATTCGATGCTGCGCTCGACCTGATCGATCTCGGGATAGGTCTCGCGCCCAATCAGCACATCGGCCAATTCCACCATGGCATGCGACATATTGGAGTGTATATCCAACTGCGCCAGAATCGCTACATCGGGCCCTACTAGCTGGCGAATAGCCCCCAGAATATGACCGTCGCCATCGCCAATACCTTCGGCCACCATAGAACCGTGCAATTCTAACAAAACGCCGTCGATCTCTCCAGCCGCCTCAATCGCCGCCAGGATATCCCCCAGAATTTCATCAAAGATAGGCCGCGGTGTCGGGGCACTGGGATGGGCATTGGCAAACACCGTGGAGATCAGTTCAAAGCCGTGCTTCTCCGCTCCCTGGATAAAACCGCCGATGGCCGTACCGGTGCCAGCGAACTTCTCCAGGATTTCTGCCCCCTGCAAATACCCCATGCGCTGCTCGCGATAATTGGCCCAAGTCGTCTGCACCGGCGTAAAGGTACTGGTTTCGTGTGCAAAAGTGGCGGTAATAATTCTGGGTTTTGCAGCCATATCTCCTCTGTTATTTGTACGAATCCGCGATAACCTGGCGCAGGTGTTTTACCGCCATAGTCACACATTCCTCATGGCTGGACGTATTGCGGTCGCCCAATTCAAAAACCAGACCGATGGTACCGTTAAAATTGACCGCTTGCAAAATTTCCAATACCCGGTTATAGTCGATCCATTCTTCCCGACCGCTGTCGATATTATAAATCTTGGCGCGCACATACGTAGTGTGGGGAGCGGTGGGTTCGAGATAATCTTTGTAGAGGTCGACGTTGGGATCAAACTCGCCGCGCGGATGTGAGCCAATAGCATTGAACCACTGCCCGGTGTCCATAAGAAAACTGAAATTGGGCCGCTCGGTCTCGCGCAAAATCCGCAATACCTGGTCGGCGGTCATGGCAAAACTGCCGTTGTTGTGATTTTGCACCGCCACGTGCACCCCCTGCTTGGCAGCATAATCGCAGATCTCCTGAAAACTCGCAATCATCGGCCCCCAGAACGCCTCCTGCTCTTCGACCGTATCGGGCCATTTGTAGCGCGCAAAAGCGCGCATTACCTGTGCACCGAGGAAAGCCGTGGTATCGACATCTTCCTTGCCCTTCTGCATGCGTTGATCGGCCTCTTCTGGCAGGCCAACAAACGAACCACCGCCGGTATAACCGATGTTTAGTCCATTTTTGTGGCACAGTCCTTTGAGATAACGCAAGTGATCGTGGTCGCGAGCCATGCCTGAGAGGTGGAAATCGACGGTGTCGAGCTGCAGCTGTGCAGCAAAATTTATGACGCCTTCAATAGTTGTGTCGGGGGTTTCGCGTGCCATCATGCCTAATCTTATCATTATTACACCTTTTCGTTTTGGATGTTTCGGAACGCTACACTTTAAAAGGCTTATTGGAGCCTGTCAAGCAGATGGGGGAATTATTGACTGTGAGTTAACGAGGCGCGCCTTTGCTCTTAGCCGCCTGATCGAGTCGTGTCAAGGCCCCTTGCAATATGCCCATTGGCTCGCCGATACAAAGGAAATGATATCCTTCTTGTGCCAAACGCTCCCCATCGCCAATACGCCACATCGTCTTGCCCACTTTTTCTCCTGCCTGTCGAATCTGCAATACCGCAGCTTCTACCTCTTCGTGATCCATATGGAAACACACACCCAGATCGGCAGAGAGATCGTAGGGCCCAATACCAATGGCCGTAGTAATCTCGTGGGCGGCAATCTCCGCCGCATGGTCCACCCCGACCCGCGTCTCTATCTGCGGCACAACAATAAAATCGTCTTCCACCTCCTGCTTCCAGGTATCGTAATAGAAATCCTTCACCCAATAATTGCCCGGACCTCCAGGACGCCGCCGACCCCGCGGCGGCATATAAATACTGTCGCGCACCTCGTCGAGCGCTGCCGCCGATTCTACACTAGGCAATAAAAAACCACAGGGGCCGCGGTCGATGGCCTGGCGAATCGTCGCATAGGCCGTGTCGATCGGCCGGATCAACACCGGAAAATCGACCATGCGCCCCAGAGCACAAACGCGGGCGACCATGTCGTCGCTATGGGCGCCGTGTTCTTGGTCGGCTATGAGATAGTCTATACCGGACCGCTGCGCGTATTCTATCATCTCCGGCCACAATTGGTCCGTTGCTAAAATCCCGGTAGTAATCTCTCCTCGGGCCACTTTCTCTTTGAGTTTTTTCGCTGCTTGCATGCTCCTCACTCCTTAATCAGACTCATGGCGTCGCGGTACCACTCGGCGCCGTTGACTTCTTTCTTGTAATTCCAGCGGCCTTTTATGGGGAACAATTGTAAACTGCGGTCTTCCAGAGGCAAAGATACAGCCGCTTGCCCGCGCTGGGCCGACAGACGCATGGCAATGCAAACCTCTAAGGCCTGCTGCAAATCTGCGCCCGTGGTGAGCCGTAGGGGAGCTTTGTCGTCCAGCGTATCGACAATGGCCTGCACCGTTGCCTTCATGCCGTCTGTGGCGATGATCCAGCCTTCTTCATCGCGTATTCTGGAGCCGTCCGGATTGACCGTCGACACATCGGGGGGAAAAACTCCTTCGACTGCCTGTAAATCACCTAAGGTCTGCGGTTCTTCTTCATTTTGGGAACGCCATAAATGCAGGGTCGGATTGCTGGGCGCGTCGTTGAAGATTATACCTTTGGTGCCGATTACTTCGATGCCCTTCCAGGGATGGCTATAGTGGCAAAAGCAGTCAATTTCATTGGCAAAACGGATATGGCCGCCAATCTGGCCCACACTGCTTTCGCCTTCTTCGTGGGCTTCTTCGTAGTCGCTAAACGGATCGCCCGCCACCCAACCACTCACCCATTCGATCGCCGCAAAATCGGCAAAGTGGCGCGCCAGGTTGATACTGTGACAACCGCCCTGGCCACAAGAACCATAGGTATTGATCGAATGCACTTGGCCGATCTCCCCGGCCCGAATCATCTCCAGCGCCTCCCAGAATTGCGGCCGGTTTTTGGAGACCAATCCGGCGGCAAAATGCACATTGCGCGAGCGGCATTCTTCTACCATACGATCGGCGTCGGCCAATTGCGCCGTCAGCGGTTTCTCGCAAGATATGAGTTTAACGCCCGCCTGCGCCGAGGCGATGACGGCTGCGGCATTGGCGCGCACTGGCAGCACTGGCGCGGCGATATCGATCTCTTCGCGCTCGAACATTTCCTCGTAGGTGCTATAACCTCGGGCGCCAAAGCGCTGGCGGAACAGTTCCAGGTTTTCTTCGTCGGTATCGGCCCCCGCCACTAATTCGCAACGCGGGTGCAGATCGTAGGCGCGGGCGTGGTGGCTGCCCTGGCGCCCGACGCCAATGACGCCGACCCGATATTTTTTTTGCTCTGTCATGTTTTTTTCCTCCTCATGGGGCGATGCACTCCGGTGCCAAAGCCTCAATGGCCAGGCGGCTGACGTCGCCGATGGCATCGCCGCCGTTGGCTTCGTCGGTATTGGCCAGCGCAAAGGCGGCAATGAGCAAAGGGCCGCTGGGCAAATACACAATGCCGGCATTGCCTTTGATGCGGCCGCTGGAACCGCTCTTATGGGCGATTTCGACCTTGCGGTCGAGGTCGCGGTTAATCATGCGGCGGTCGTTGCACAGTTTGAGCATTTCGATCATGGCCGCCGAGGCTTGCTGACTGACGATTTCGCCGCCCTGGATGCGTTTGAGTAGATCGGCTAATTCTGCAGGAGCGGCGACGTTGTTTTTTAAAGAATCAGTAAATGGGATGCTATTATAATCTTTGGCCCCTTCGGCCATTCTTTTGGTGAATAGCTCTTCATTTTCGGGAGTACAGGGCAGGTGTTCCATATGGGCCATAGCGAAGTGGTATTGGCCCAGCGTCATGCTGGCGCGGATATTGGCATAGCCGAGTTGATCGAGGGTAGCATTGATCGAATCGAAGGTAAGGGTCTGCATGAGGAAGTCGGTGGCGCTATTGTCGCTGATGGCAATCATTATGCGGCAATAATCGCGCAGCGTTAATTCGGGATTGTCTTTTAGAATCGATAAGGTCCCCGAACCGTGGCTGGCAATGTCACCTTCGAGGCGGTGGCGGTCGTCGAGACTGCGATGGCCTTGTTCTACCTGATTGAAGAGCTCGACCATGACGGCGATTTTTATGACGCTGGCGGTGGGAAAACGTTGAGCGGCGTTGTATTGGTGGATTGTGCCGGTGTTGAGGTCTTCGATGTAATAACCCATAGTGCCGGAAAAATCGGCAGGAATCTGATCTATTGTGCTAGTTGGCAGGAGAACTTGGGCCATGGTGTATCCTTGGGCTAGGGAGCGGTTGGGGAGACTCGATCTGTTTCTAGACCTTCGGGTCTTACGAAATCCTTAAATTGGGTGCGGACTTCTACACCGTTTATAGTGCGTACAAAGGCCGCAGTTTTTTCCTGTTTTATCGTTTTTACTTCCAGGGTATTTTGGCCCTGAGTCAGCAGCGCTGGATCGAGGTCAAAGCGGAACCAATAACCACCGAAAGCTTCGGGGGCATCTACTGGGCTGCGCATGCGAGCCAGGATGCGGGTAGCGCGCTCGTCAGTAATGGTGGCCTGGTCTAAGGAAAGCAATTGGGAATTAAAGCGGATCTCGAGTTCGTCTTCTATGCAGAGATTGGCAAAGCGGATAATTAATAGAGGAGGCCGCATCTCGCCGTCCTGACGGGCGCTATCGAGGTAGTCGGCTATTATTATCGGAAGGGTGACGGTTTCCCCTTGCTCCAAGGTGGCGGGCAAGAAGTGGTCCGCAGCAGTGGCATTGTCCTCGCGCGGTTGCAGGAGGTAGCGTTTATCGTGGCGAGCAATGATTTCTGGGTAGGCTACTTCGCGCAGGATTTGATATTCGCGTTGGGCAAAGGGCCAGGGCAGATACCCCAGATAGAGGCCGGAAAAACCTTGCCATTCCAATGTTTGTCTAAGCGCCCGAAACATTTCGATGTGGGGAAAGATCGTGCGCTCATCGTAGACAATGTGCGGCGGCCGCAAATAGGCCGCCGCCCCGGTGGTGTCAGCAGCTGCGGCAAGCCAAGCGGCAGCGCTCACGCCCGTTTCGAAGAGCGCTTCGGATACTTGACCAACAACGTAGTCGATATGCCCCTGGCGCAACCAAGTCTCGACGTCGAGGCCAATAGCCAAATTCTCATCGCGCCGCGAGAACACCCGAGCCAGCAGCGGTATGTGGCGATTTTGAGCCACACCAATTTCATCGGCCAGGCCGCGCACCGCCGCGACAAAGTCGTTTAATACCGGAATCCCCTTCTCTACTTCCCCCTTCTTGAAATAGCTTGGCTGGAACATAAAATCTAATTCCATGCCGTCGGCGCCATAATCCTCCAGCATCTCGCGGATCATCGCCAATTTGTCCTGCCGCACCAATTCGTTATGAAAATCGTAACACCAAGGTTTCTCTTCGCCTTCGCCAAAACATACTTCGCCCCCATGGTGCCATTTTAACCAGCCGCAACGCTGACTGCGGTATTCGTTATTGCTCTGCAGTCTAAGGCTGGGAAATACCGCCAAATTCATCTGACGCCCCCGCTTGATGACCTCTTTTACCTGGTCGGTCCCCAACTCCCTGGCATCTTTCACCATACGCATAATGCGCCAATCGATAAAATTCTCCCAAGTCTCCTTCTCCTCCCCTATCGTCCGCCCCACTTTACTGTCGTGGAAATAAACATCCCCATACCCCAATCCAAAAGCCAGCAACTCAACCCCGGTACCCACAACTTCATCTACCGGCCAACACATCTTGTGCAGATTAAGCGGCGGATCGACCCGCTTGCCATGAAAATGGTGCGCGTCGTTATAATAAATCAGACGCGGTTTACTCATATCATCTCCTTGACCGTAACGTGTAGACCTGAAGGACATAGCCGTATTAATTCTAATCTCGCTTAAAGTATGAAACGGCCGAAGGGCTAACAACCTCCAGAACCGCTTGACTCGCTATAGGTACCACATTAGCCTATCCCTAACGCAACGAAGATATTTTACGCCTAACAGAGGTCAGGTAGGGCATCGTCCCACCTAACAAAACAACCCAAAAATGAAAAACCACCTCCCTCCCTATCAAATCATCTTCAACTGGGACGGAACCCCCCACGGCTATTCCGAATACCCCCAATCCCTCACCCAACTACTCAACCACACCTACGCCCCCCTAGAAAACACCCAAGTCGGCGCCCTGTTTTGGTGCGTCGGCACCGACGAAACCTCCTGGCCCTCCAAAACTATTCCGCTGCGCGGCGACGCAGAAAACCGCCGTTACGAAACCGTAAAACAGTTGCGCCGCGCCGAATCCATGCGCGCCCTGTGGGAACGCGGCGAAAATCCCCACGCCGCCCTAGTTGAACGCGGCCACCAAATGGGCCTGCACGTCTTTGCCTCCATTCGCATGAACGACAATCACTTCTGGTCCGACAGCGCCCGCCGCCAGCCGCCGCTCAGGCCGGAAGACATGGCCACAACAAGCCGACCGGGACTAACCCAATTGCGCAAGGATCACCCCGAGTGGTGCCTGGGCACAGAGCAAGCGCCGCGCTGGGCCGCTACCTCCTGGAATCTATCTATAGCAGCAGTGCGCCAGCACCGTTTCCAATACATAGCCGAAGCCTGCCGCAGTGCCGACTGGGATGGCGTTGAGCTCGACTGGCAGCGCCACGCTTTCCACTTGCCCGAAGACGATGCTTTTCGCCTGCGGTATACCCTCACCGACTTGCAACGAGCGGTGCGCCGCCTGGCCGATGAGATAAGCGCTGAGCGCGGACGGCCTTTTTATGTGGCCGTGCGCATTGGCGCCACCCTGGAAACCTGTCGCCGGGTGGGTTATGACTTAGAGACCTGGCTGGACGAAGATCTGTGCGATATAGTCGCCACCAACGCCAATTCGGGCACAGATCCGGGCGTTGAAGTAGAAGAATATCTCAGGTTGGGCAAGACGAATGGAGTGCAACTCTATCCGGGTTTCGACAGCCACTGGGAAGGTGGAGCCGGCCGCCTCATTGCCTCTGGAGAGTGGCTCACCGCCTGGCAGCGGGGGTTGGCCAAAGGATTTTACGACCGCGGCGCCCACGGTGTGTACATCTTCAATTGGCATGCCACCGGCGATTCCCACCGCCACCTGCTGACCACCCTGGGCGCCAGCGAAACCCTGGCACACACCGACAAAGTCTACGCCCCGGTGTATCGCTTTCAACGCGACCGCACTGAACTACGCTACGGCGCCGAGCGCGATGACCGTCTCTATGGCGAACTCCCCGTCGCCCTCTACCCCACCCTGACCGGCGGCGGTCCCACTTTCCACCTATCCGTCCACGACGATGTGGAAACCGCAGACTTGGCCGCTATAGAATTGCACATCGAATTGGAACACTATTCACCGGCCGACGAAGTTGAGGTTGTACTAGATGGCGACACATTGCCACAAACAACCGCCAGCAATATTGCAGCAGAAAACCCCGGCGACCCATCCGATGTTCACGAAAACAGTTGGTTGGTGTGGACGCTGACTCCGGCGCAATTACACAACGGCGAGCACACAATAGAGGTGAAACTGGTAAAACGAGATCCTCGTTTAGATCCTGCGCTGGTAGTTCAACATGTAGAAATTCATATAAGGTACAATTGAAGCCCATACACGAGAGGGCATTTTTAGATAGAAGTGATTATAGCACATTGACAATCGTCACGTGACACATTACAATCAGCTATGATCAAAACATTCGCCAATAAAGAAACTCAAAGGCTCTATACCACAGGGCAATCCAAAAGGTTACCTGCAAATCTGCTTCGAAGAGCGATAAGACGATTGGAATACATTGAGCTTGCTAATACCTTGAATGACCTGAGCGTGCCACCTACCAACCGCCTACACCCCTTAAAAAGAGATCGTAAGGGACAGCATTCTATATCCATCAATGACCAATGGCGTATCTGCTTTCGCTTCATCGACGGAGACGCCTGCGATGTAGAGATCATAGACTATCATTAAGGAGGATATTACAATGGCTATAGCCAATACTCAAAGACGTACGATCCCTCCTACCCATCCTGGAGAGATGTTGCGGGAGGATTTTCTTCCTGATTACGCATTGACACCAACCTCTTTAGCTACCGCGTTGGGCGTTTCTCGTCAAACTGTGAATGAACTTTTGCGCGAGCGACGCGCTATTTCGTCCCTCATGGCCTTAAAACTAGGTCGTTTATTTAGAAACTCTCCTTACTTTTGGATGAAAGCCCAACATGTCAAAGATCTATGGGAGTCAGAGCAACAATATCAGGACGAACTAGCTCAGATCGAACCGCTCTCGGCCGTATAACTGCCTGATGCTTTGAAAAACTCAATGAATTACTCCAGGCAGTTTCTCCGGATCGCGACTTTGTCCTGCACCAGAGTTTAGTAGGGTGAAATCCTCATACCATTACCCCACGACAACCCCGCATTAAACTACGGCGCGAATTTCTGAATTCGTTTATTGCCGACGTCAGCCACGTAGATAAATCCGTCCTCGTCCACCGCCACACTACCCGCCCGCGTATCCCCGTCGCGCTGGAAGATGAACTGCCCCGGCCCGCTGCCCTCGCTGCCCCACTGCGTCAGGTAATTGCCCGCCGCGTCAAACACCTGGATGCGGGCATTGTCGGCGTCCAGCACGTAGAGGCGCACAAACACATTTTCTTGGTCGAAGTCCAGCGGCCACATGGTCTGCAGGGCATGAATCGTCCCACTGCGGCGCTCGCTCAAGTGTTCTGCGCCGTGTTTGGTCAATACCGCGACCTCATAGGAATACTCCGTATTACCCCGCAGACCACTGTCGTCCAGCGCCGTCTGCGTCCGCTCCTCGATCTCGGCAATCACCTGCGACGCCTCGCCGGCCACTGTGCGGATGAGGCGGTAGGCGACAAAGTCGGCGCCGGGATACAGCGACCATTCCAGCGCTGCCGAGGCCGTTGTGGCATCGAACTCCAGGTTCAAAATCTGCACCGGCGCCAGGCTCTGCATAAGCACGATCTGCATCTGCGACTCCACCGCAAAACCGCCGCTGTTGAGGGTGACAACGCGGTAGGCATAAGCCACATCGGGCACGGGGGTGGTATCCAGAAAACTCGTCTAATCAACGGCAAACAACGTATCCAGCACTTCGACGGCAACCTGCTCCACCACGTTGCGCTCCACTACATACGCGGCAAACGGCTGCTGGCCCTCGTACGGCGTCCAGTTGAGGGTCACGGTACCGGCGGTGCTGTCGGCGATGACCGAGATGGTGATGGCCGTCGGCTCAAACAGCGCCGGTCGCACCACGACTTGCAGGTCGAGCGTCTGACCGAAGTCGACAGCAGCCGGTGGCGGCGTTTCCCACACGGTGCGTTCGGCGGTATACCACTGGCCGCGTCCTTCGATGATGCGCACTGTCTGATCGGCGGGGATATTGTCGATAACATCCACCTGCCCCGACGGCCAGCACACCTCTACTTGATCGACCGTGGTGTGTTCACCCAAACCAAAGTACAGCTTTAACTCATCTTGATTATACCCATCGATACTGAACAATTCCCGCATTTGCCGCACTTCTCCGGTAGTGGCAAACACGCGCCCCCCCATGCCATCGCGGTTGCTCTCTACGCCCACCAGATCGATGGCGAGGTAGTGGTTGCCCGTGCTCTGGTTGCGATAGGTTTCGGCGCCAAACATGGCATCGACAAAACCATCGCCATCGTAATCCCCCATTTGCCCCACCCCTCACTAAAGGTACCGTCGCCGTTGCTGCGGTAGAGTGTGTTCTGATGATCCTCAAAACCCGACAAGAAGGGTGCAAAAGAAAAAACGCCTGCGTAAACAGGCGTTAGTATAATAAAATATTGATGTTACATCATTCCTGTTTTCTGGACAAAGAGTTACAGGAACAAGATGAGCAGTCCATGGGAACCACCAAGAGTGCAGTATCGCGTTTGGAAGCCGCCGACAAACACTCTCCATCAATAGCAACGCTCAAAAAATACGCCAAGGCCGTCGGCTGCGAGATCGAGATCCGACCCCTCCCAGTTTATAATTGACGACACCCAGCCAATTTCAGCCCCCCAAATACCCATTGCTACCGGCCTCCAATCATTGTATCTTGATTAGAAATCACTTTGGCCTCCATATAATGAATGAAGACAGGTTGGGTATTCCCATGCATACATCGCAACGGAACCACAAACCCATGAAACCGATCCTGGCTCTTGCCTTAATCCTGGCCATGACAGCAATGTGCTGGGGCCAGCAGGGCTACTCAGTCCAAGACGGCAAAGTTATCATCGACGCCAAAGAACACTGGTCCCAATGGCAGGTCGCCGCCAAAACCATCCAGATCACCGACGAAGGGGTCAAACCAGCCTTCATCCGCAAAAGCTCAACCGTACAAATAGGTGGCATAGAAACCCTTATGCCAGGCGTTAATACCGTCGTCAACGCCACCGAATTTGGCGGTGGCGTACTCTTAACCGGTAGCAACGCCGCCGCCGCCGCCAACCTCATGGATGGCGATATGAACACCTATTGGGAACCCAACTCCAACGACTCCATGGAGGACTGGTGGGTGCAACTCGATTTGGGTCGCGCCGTGGCCGGCCAGAAAATCATCCTCCGCTTTGTTGGCGAAGAGTTGGGCGACCCCTTCCTACAATTCAGAGTCACCACCTCCCAGGGCGAAGAAAACGTCGGAACATTCGTATTCAGAAAACGCTTTAGCACCGATAAACCGGTCAAAAATGAGCGCGTATTCGAAATTGATCTAACCACCCAACAACCCACCAAATGGCCCCTTGTCCGCGGTGACTTTAGCGGCGATATTTTCAGATACGTCGGCATCGGCATTACCGACAGCGATTTTGGCAAAGCCAGGCAAGTTTCCAAAGAAGTCTACCAGGGCCTGCCAGCCAACCAACAAGGCGACATCGAGTACTTCCGCAGCCAGCCCTCCGGCAAGCTGCGTTTGCTCAAGACCAAAGAAGATTGGGAGTCCCTGGCCGGCTCCGAGCGCCAGGGGCCCGAAGTCTACTACCGCCGCGAACTACCTCGACTGGCCGAGATAGAAGTATGGTCGGTCGGCGACAATATCGGCATCGGCACCGTGGCACGCGGCGGCAGAGTCACCAGCTGGGAAAACAACGGCGCCGAAGCAGTAGTGGTAGACGGCGACCTCTACAGCCCCCTAAACGCCTTGTACTGGCCCGCCCAGGGCGGCTACAATCCCGACAAAATTCTGCCCTCAGAACCGCCCGACGTCGAGCGCTCCTTAATCGTCGATCTGGCCGGCTCTTTTTTTATCGACAATATCAGGATAATCCAGACCCCCCACACCTCCAGCTGGACCGGCCCTTTTCGCACCTACAGAATTGAGCTAGCGGACGGCTCCACCAATGCCGGCGGCAGCCTGGCCTGGAAAACCGTGGGCACACTCGAAAATATCGACGAGAACCAACGCTACCACGACTTCAAATTTCCGCTCACCAAAGTAGAACATTTCGCCTACACCTACAGACTCTACGAAGGCGCCGACTCATACGCTTTATCAGAGGTACAATTATTTGGCGAAGGTTATATGCCCGAATCGCGCATCGCCTCGATTTTCGACGGCCCCTCCGCCTTCATAGAGCTGGGCAATAGCGCCCAGAACCTCACCTCGATCGAATGGGACGCCGACACCCCGCCCGGTACCCAGATCATCCTGCAAACCCGCACCGGCAATACCATCAAAAACATCACCCACTATTATAAAAAGAACGGCGAAGAATATCCCGGTAGCGAAGAAGAAGCCGCCGAAGCCCACGCCACCGACAAGCAATTCTTTGGCGATGGCGCCGTCGGAGCGGTCGTTGCCGAAGCCATCCCCGGCAGCGATTGGAGCGGCTGGAGCCAGCCCTATTTAAATTCCGGCGAAACAATCAGCTCCCCCAGCCCCAGAAAATTTGCCGCCATCCAGGCAACCTTTCTGACCGACACCCCTCTTGCCGCGGCTACCTTGCGCTCCACAACACTCAATTTTGTCACCCCGGTAGCCCGCACCGTAATTGGGGAGGTATTGCCCTCCCGCCTGGAAGAGATCGGCATCAACCAGCAGTTCTCCTTTCTCGTCCGCTCGAGCTTTGAATCTGTCAACAGAGGTTTTGACGATATTCTCATCGAAGCGCCAAGCGGCGTAAATATGCAATTCAAGCAAGTCCTTGTGGACCTGCCCGGACAAGAAACCGCGACCTATACGGCCTCAAGTGAAGGTTTTGATATTGTCAGAGACAACGCCGACTCCCTCTGGCTGCACCTGCCCACCCCCATCAAAACAACCTCTGGAACCGCGTTGGTCGAAGTACAGTTTGAAGCAACCATATTCGACTTCTCCACCTTCTTCAACGGCTCCACCAGCCATTCTTCCTTTGCCAATTCCTGGCAAAGAGTCGACGACGGCGATGCCAACGACATCAACGACAGCGAACAAACCGTAGTTTTAGCGCTCAAAAAAGGCGAAGTACTCGGAGATATTGAAATTGCCAGCGCCATTATCACGCCCAACGGCGACGGGGCCAACGATGAAATGAGCGCAAGTTTTACGCTGATGCGCGTCGGCACAGCCGCCCCACTAAAGGCACAGATATACGATCTCAGCGGTCGTTTGGTGCGCCAATTGCGCCATGAGGCCGTCTCAACCGGTCGCCATACTGTGACTTGGGCTGGCACCGATCAATCCGGCGCTCTGGTGTCTCCTGGCATCTATCTGCTGAGGATTGATATCGAGGTCGATGATAGTTCGAGCAAAGGGACCCTGGTCGATCGTTTGGTCCACGTTGCCTATTGATCCTTAAAGACCCCAAGTGGGCATTTGCGTGAAGTGCGATTTATAAGGGGAGGCCCTCTGGCTCGTGAACACTACTCCTTGACTTTCTCACACCCCCTCTGTACTTTCCCGTTGTGCTCTGGAAGGGAGCCGCCAGTCCGCGGGAAAGGCCGAGCCTACCTTCTAGATTTTACATAACAGCTTCTTTCAGCCCGTCAGACAGCGGACCCCGGGCGCCATCACGAGAGGAGTTGTCGCATGTCCAAAACACTACCCCCCCCGTCCCAATTTCGAGCAACTCAAGAAGCAGGCCAAAGACCTGCGCAAGGCGCACCAGTCCGCCGACGCCGAGACGGCAGCCCGCATCAAGACACACCTTCCCCGACTTGCCAAGGCGTCCGAAGAAGAAATCCTCCAGGGGGATTTCTCCCTCCAGGAAGCCCAGCACATTGTCGCCCGCGAGTACGGCTTTAAACACTGGGAAATGTTGCAGGTCGTAGTAAAGATCGAGGTCAACACCCTTACCCAACTCACCGCTTCTGGTACCCAAACCTTGATGCGCGATGTCGACCAGAAAGAATTGGTCGAGGCCCTAAAAAATACCGCAGTGTCGGTGCAAGAGAAATTCCTCGGCAATATGTCGGCGCGGGTGCGCGGTTTTATCCAGACGGAGATGGAATTGTCCCATGTTGGTCCAGAGCAAATCGCCCAGGCCCAGCTAAGCATCTTGCTCAAGACCGCCGCTTGCGTTGAACGCGGCCTACTGGACTGGCCCTTTGGCAATGACGCAACGCCAGCAGCAGACGAATCCCAGCCGACTTACCCCCCCGAACCTCACATCGCAGCACTGCTGCAACGCCCACTCGACCAGCTCACCGCCAACGACATGGCCGAACTCTGGCTCAAAATAGCAGAGCAAGCCCGTCGCTTAGGCATTCTCTCACTGGAACAAAGCGCCGACCAGGCAGCCAACCCCTTCCTACGCGAAGCCATGAACCTGGTCGTCGATGGCACCGAGCCCAAAATGATCCGCGATCTGCTGCAAACGCGCTTGCAACGGGCCATCCTACCGCAGCTAAGAACGCGGGGGCTTATAATCATCGAAGGCCTCATATCTATACAGGCCGGCTACAATCCGGGCATCATCCGCCACCAGCTCGACGCCCTCTACGCGACGCAGTCAGAAGAGCTACCCCAATCCGCTCAGGCTGCCCAACCGACTGCAATAGAATTGAGCGCGCTCCTGCGCCAACAAACCCTGCAAGAGATGAACTTCGATCAGCTCGTCAATCTACTGACGGACATGGCCATCGTCGCCCGCAACCAGGGTATCGACGCTTTTGCAGAACTACTGGCCGCTTTGGAAAATGGGCGCGATATAGCCTCTGAACTCATGCGTTGCGGCCTCGACATGGTGCTCGAAAAAACCGACCCTGTCCAGGTCCAAAAAGCCCTTGAAACGCAAATGCAAGTTAGGTTGGAAGGACTCGAAAAAGCCCACCTCATGATCATCGAAGGCGTGATGCACACCCAGGCTGGCAAGGATCCCAAAGAAATAGCTGAGTTGGTGAGGAAAGTCGCCGACTAAAAATCACCAAAACACAATAGCCCCGCCGGTCTTGGCACCGACGGGACTATTGTGCTTCTAAACTCTTTACTTTTTTATACCGCGACACGCGTTGGCAGCTCGGGAATATACTGATATTCCGGCTCCACCCGCTGCTGCTTTACAATGGCGATAATCTCTTTCCACGCCGCCACTAAACCGCTGGGTGACGGCGGCAAATCGTGCCTGATCGCCCGGTGCAATTTGGCCAAATTATAACACGGCACCGCCGCGTACATATGATGCTCTATATGATAATTCATATGCCAGTAAAGAAAGCGAAAGAACGGATTTAAGATCATCGTACGGGTGCAAAGACGAAAATCCAGAACCTCGTCGCTTAACCCGGTGTGCTGCGTATTATTGCACAGAAAGCGCAGCCACCCCCCGTAAAACACAGCAAACGTAGTGAGGACCGGCAGCAACCAGAGCTCAAAATAGATAGAAACGCCGACAATGGCGGCATGCCCCACCAACTGAAGGCGCGCCCAATTAAACAGCTGCTGGCGTTTTTCGCCATTGGCCATCTCCAAAAGGTACTCTTCCCACTGGCCACTAACCCGCCCCAGACCGAGCCCAACAGTCCTCTTCATCGTATCGTAGAACGTCCACGGATCGACAAAAGCGGTGCGCAGAAAATCACCCAGCTTCAATTGGCGCGGCAATACCACTTCGAGGTCCTCGGGCTGGTGCAGCGTATATTTGTGGTGCTCGGCGTGGCTCGACCAGAACATGACATAGCTGCGCCAGCCTATAAAACAAAACAAACGTAAGAAAAACTCATTGAGCCATCGTGTCTTAAATACCGAATTATGCGACAGCTCGTGCGTCGCATTGAGCAGAAACACAAAGAAAGTACCATAGAGCCACAGCACCGGCAGCAGCAAGTAGAGCCGATCCTGCACCTGCCAGGCGAGTGTACCGGTCAGTAAAATGAGGCCCACATGGGCGCCCGTCTGCAGAAAAGCCTTCCAGTCGCTGCGTTTATTGAGCGCCTGCATTGTTTCCCGCTCCACCGGCGTCCTATACCAGGCGATAGATGGGGTACTGCGCTTGCTGGACATTGCTTGGATCTCCTTTTGACAAACTATAATTTAGCATAAAGATATAAGTTTTGCCATCGCGCTTGTCGTATTAAAACCCGTTTTGACACCGTGCAATTGTCTAAAATCAATTGAGCCTATAAATTCTGGATAGATAAAGTCCCCACGGCCCCGCTTCCACATCAAGAGGACATAAACCCCGTGAATATAACTACCGCCCTGGCCGACCTCGGCGCCAACGACACCCAGCTGAGCCAAGAAAACAAAGAAGATTTAAATAAGAAGGGATTCACTGTCCTGCCCGGCCTCATCGACGCCGAATGGCTCGAACAGTTGCGCCAGCGTTTTGAAGAGCTCTGCAGCGAAGAAGGCGAACACGCCGGCATCGAAGCACACCAGGAGGCCGGCACCCGCCGCCTCTCCGACCTGGCCAATAAAGGCCCCGTCTTCGACCGCGTCTACAGCCATCCCAAAGTGCTAGCTGCCGTCCACCACATCATCGGCCGCGACTTCAAGCTTTCCTCGCTCAACGCCCGCGACGCCCTACCCGGCCAGGGCCTCCAGGGCCTGCACGCCGATTGGGGCGCCGACTACGACGGCCAATTCCACGTCTGCAATTCCATCTGGCTCTTGGACGACTTCAGCGCAGAAAACGGCTGCACCCGCCTGGTGCCCGGCTCCCATCTGGGAAAAAATCCGAAAAATGCCCTGGAAGATACCACCGCCCCCCACCCCGACGAAGAACACCTGATCGCCCCGGCCGGCACCGTCGCCGTATTTAACAGCCAAACCTGGCACAGCGGCACCCTCAACCACAGCCAGGACCAATCGCGCCGCGCTATGCACTGCTATTTCACCGCCCGTGAGTACTCGCAACAAACCGACCAGCGCCACTACTTGCTCCACGAAACCTGGAAACGCATAACACCAGCGGCGCGCTATATACTCGACGTCGACCTGCAATGACTAACAGAATTGAAAAGCGTAGAGCTTCATATCCCGCATAACCAGGCGCAACCGCACCTCCTTGCCCGCCAATGCACTCACATCGCTCTCCCCCCTCCAGGTGACCGTCTTGGCCACGGCATTGCCCAGCACCACATCTGCATCATCCAGCCCGTAGCCTTTGACAGTCCTGCCTTCGGCGTCCAAAATTTCGGCCTTGAGCCAGCCCCCCGCACCGCAATCACAATTCACTTCGAGTCGGCCGCCCGCAAACTGCACTAGCGGCGTGATCAACTCGCCCCCGCCATAACCGGCATCGGCCGAAATAAAACCGTCCTGGCGCAAAGTCGCACGGAATATTCCGCTTTTACGACTCGTGGCGCGCTCTTCTTCTTTATCATTCATACCTCCATGATGCCGAGCCGTGCCATTGTAATAAAACCACAGCTCATCGCCTACGGGAATCAACCAGGGATTAGAAAAGATAATAGCACTGACATAACTGTCCTCGGGGCCCAAGCGCAGGAAAGGTTTCCTGTCCCCGGCGCGTTGCCATTTAATGCCGTCGCGGCTGGTCAGCATTTGCACGTCCATCTTGGCCGGAAAATCGTTTTCGCCCCAATGATAATAGGCCGCCGGAAACATGAAATACACATCCTGCGCCGCGTAATATTTCATCGCACAGCTGGTGTAGAAATCCATAATGGAGCGCGGATCTTGGCGCCGGGAGGGGATCGGAATACCTAGGTCTTCCGCATCGGCCTCAAAGGTAATCTCCAGGTCGGACCAATTCCTAAAATCGGGCGAGGTCATGCGCCCGACGCAGCGGTAGTGTTTCCAGTCTGTCGCCTCGGCGGCTTCATCGTTGATCTGGGTCTCCCGCACACGGGTGTATCCGACATACAATTGCAACCGGTCGTCCCAGAAAAACATATTCTGGGTATCGCACATGGTATCGGGCGGGTTGGGCTGGCCCGGGTAGACCTGCCAGTGGAGGCCGTCCGCCGAATACATCGCCCAGAGTCCGTACTTGGCCCCGGCCTCTACTTCGTCGTTGGTGGGCTGAAATTTAGTCCACAGTTTGTAGCGCTCTGCTGCCGGGGCGCGCTCATCGCGAAATACACACGCGCCTTGCATGCTTTGGCGCTCGTCTTGGGGTGCCACGATGTTGTTTGCTTTGGAGCCTCTAAATGGGATGAGTCCTAGCTCGGGTTTGATCCAGTGAATGCCGTCGGTAGATTCGGCGTAGGCTAGGCGGCGGGCGCCTTCTTCGGGTAAGCCGCCTTTCATGCCGGCGTCGTACCACATGCGGAAGCGGCCGTCGGCTTCGCGCCATACGGTGTTGTAGGCTCCTATGCCCATATCTTCCCATGGTTTGTCGGGCACGAGTAAGGGGTCGGGGTGTTGTACGGGTGGGTTCATACAGAGGGTGATGTTGGTTTGTGATTCTATGAAGCGGTGGTCGATAAAGAGTTGTTTGTTTGATCCGATGTTCATGTGGGCTCGTTTTTTTGAGTTGGTTCTGGTGGGGACGGTTAGGTAGGAAGCGGTCCTTCGCTCATTCTCGCCGGGCTCCTGCCCGGCTCCGAGGTCAATGTCCCTGTCCGCTGTCCTGCGGACAGGGACATTGAAACCCGCTCTGGGACCACTCTCTACCTAACCTACGCTAGACGTTAATTTCCTAGAGAATATCGAGTAAATCGGCGAGGATCCCGATAGTGTAGTCGGCCGGTGATGGCTCGGATTTTCGACCGATATATTCGACCGTATGGATAGTGCGCATGCCTATCTGAGCAGCGCCTTCTATATCGCCGCGTAGACTGTCGCCGATAAAAATGGACTCATTAGCTTTTACTCCAAGTCGTTCTAGGGCCAGGTGGAATATTTGCGGGTCCGGCTTTTCTACTCCGACTTCCTCGCTGGTGATGACCACTGGAAAAAAGCGCGAGATGTTTAGGATTTCGATTTTCTTTAGTTGTGGCAGCGTGGTGTGGTTTGAGACTAGGGCCATCTTGTAGCTGGGGCTTAATTTTTCTAATACCTGATGTAACTCTGGATGGGGACACATATGATTGTAGAAAGATTGCCAATAACATTCGTATAATTCGCTTACCAGGGCCGGAGTTAATTCTCCTTTGAGCTGTTCTATTATGTATTTGAAAAACAGCACCCGATTGTGCGAAGCGGCCTGGCCGCCCAAGGTTGCGGCCAAATGGTTTCGTGCCTCGTCGTGCAGCTGCATGAATGCTGCAAATGAGATCTCGACACTCGTCTGGAGAATTTTGTGCGCAGCCTCTAAACCTTGTGCATTGCATGGGGCATAGTCGTAGAGCGTATCGTCCAGATCGAAAAGTAGACCTCTTACATCCATGTACTCAACCCTTCATGCTGGCCAGCAATTTGCGGCGGTACTCTTCACTGCCCAATTGGTCGAGTTTGGCGCATTCCTCCTCCGCAAGAAACGTAGGCGTGCCCACCTGCAATGCCTGCCACTGAATCGTCGCTTGTTCCTCGACGGCCAGGGTGCGAAAATAGGCTTCGCGAATCGATGCCCCCACCGTAATAGCTCCGTGATTGCGCAGGATCAGACCCAGGCATTGCGCTACCCGAAACGCCTGCTCCACTGCCTGGGCCAGCTCTGGCGTAGTGACCGTGATATAGGGCAGGTGCGGCACATGCCCTCCCAGATAGACGTAATAATCGGCGAACATCGGGCGCAGATCGTGTCCGGCCGCGGTCAGGGCGATCGTGGTCTTGGGATGGGTGTGGATCACCGCGTTGACCTCGGGGCGCACGCGATAGATCGCCAGATGCATCAATACCTCCGAGGAAGGGCGGCGCTCTCCGCGAGTAATTTCTCCGCTGGTGATCGCTACGCTGGGATAATCCTCAGCTTGCGCATCGGCAAAGGAAAAACCGCTGGGCGAAATCCACATATCGTCCCCGTCGCGGGCGCTGACATTGCCGCCGGCTCCTGCAACCAGGCCGCTGTCGCTCAATTGGCGAGCGGTGTCGATCAATTCTTCTAAGATGGCGCTCATTCGCTATTCTAGGCTCCTGTATTTGTGTACCTAGTCTTTACTCTCTAACATCAAGGTATTGTAAATAATTGGTCATTTGCTGGATATATCTCATATAAGTATATGTTGCAATACCCTTGATCCTTCTCTTAGGACCTTTGACGGTATCGCCGCCATACTCGTCAATGCTTAAGTCTTCAATCCATCTGCCCTGCTCATCCATCGCCCCAATAATCTTATCAATTGTTGCTTTGCTGACTTGGGGCACAGACGATTTCGCTAGCGCCTTTTCATTTCTGTATTCAGCCACCGCTGCATTTGGAGACAAGGCATAAATTCGCTGGTACTCCTTTTCAATGTTCTCTAAGTCAATGCGCAATTCCATTCCATAGTGTATCGGAAAGTTGCCGCGATAAGAGTCGATCCAGTAACGACCATCTTCAGCGTTCGTACCTTCACGGTGCGCATAGATCGCTTTATTTGTAGTTAATTCATAGAACATGGCATGGCTATTACCGGCACCGGTCTTTTTAAACTCGGGGTAAGTCGAATCTGCAAGCCACTTTATCGCATCTGCAATACCCCCAAGATACTTACGATCACCGGTTATTTTATAATATTTCATCAAGCTGTAGATACAGCTCAATGTCTGTAACGGAGTAAGCGCCGCCGGCTCAAAAGACCGTGCCTTGGCACTCTGCAGCTGCATATTATACTGCAAACCCCATCCTGCTTGTGGCGGCTCTGCCTGTGACATTACCACAAAGTCCATGCCGCGCCCGGCGGCCTCTTTGTATTGCTCGTTACCGAACTTTTCATAAGCGTCGAGAAGAAGATCAATATTGCCCTCAATGACGCCATCATTAAACGTGTAATACGTGGTATAATCGGGATACTCTTTGCCAAAATGATCTGGCGCTGGGGGATATCTTTGCGGCCAACCGCCGTTGGGGTATTGCGCTTTGACAACAAAGTCTAGTGCCCTGAGCACAGCAGCCTTGTATTCTGGCTCAAGCGTGGCAAAATACAAGGCCATCAGAAAACGGGCTGGAGCTGTGGTTACTTGATCGTCAAAAGTGCAATTGCCGTAGTAGTGGTTGTGCTCCTCAAATCCCCAGCCCCTCCTGCCGACCTCCTCATACCATTGCAATGTCCCCTGAGGGTCGAAGTCAATAAAATAATGCCATCCACCAGAGGGATATTGACCGGCCATCAGGGCAGCGGCCGACTTTTTGGCGCCAGCTAAAAAAAACTCATCGCCGCTTGCTTGGTACGCCTTCAGGAGCACATCGCCGACACCGACCGTAGCCGCTCCTTCAACCCAAATCATACTTTCACGCGCAGGTAGTTCCCCCCAACGCTCGGAAAGATCTGCTGCATACCTTTGCAGAAAACCGCCCTTTAGTGATACAACGTCCACCATGTACGTCGTACTTTTCTTCATGGTGTCAATGACTTGCTCTTTATCTGCGGCCTGACACACTTGAGAAACATGCATCAGACCATAGAACACGATAGATTTTATTGCAGTCGATAATCGGCTAAGGGATTTCATAAATAGCCGCGTTCTGCCAATAGCCCCTTGAATTTTTGGTACAATTCATCGTAACTTGCAGCCCGATTGGCGTCGGGAACAAAGGTCCGGTCTATATGCACCATACTCTGCACCGCCCCCCACACATCGTCGAATTGGAGCGCCGCCGCGGCCAGTACCGCACTGCCAAAAGCCGATTCTGGACAGCCGGGCCGGTGAATCTTGCGGCCGCTGACATCGGCGCGCAATTGCAACCAGGCGTCGCTGCGACTGGCCGCCCCGGTGGCGTAAATATCGCCTTGGGGGACTGTGGCAATGCGATCGAGCACTTCGTAGCCCAAGCGCTCCGTCAAAGCCACGCCCTGCAAGTGGGCGGCGTAATGGCCCAAGGCATCTTGCGCTTGAGGCAGACAAAATCCTGCCGCCTGCGCCACCTTAAACGGAAAACGCTCGCCGCTGCGCGCCAATGGGTAAGCCAGGTGCTGGCTGGGCAATATCCTCGAGGCCTGTGCATCCAGCTGTGTCAGATCCGCATCTTCATAATCGCGCCGAATCCACTCTCCCCCCGTATTGCTGGCCGCACCGGGCAGCCAGAATCCACCCGGCAATTTATGCGAGTAGATAAGCCCGGTCGCATCTTTGGCTAATCTAGCCGCCAGTCGTTTAAATACCAACGTCGTGCCCAGCGTCGTATTGTCATCGCCCACCCGATGTGCCCCCGATGCGAGAAACCCCGCCGTGCCATCGGTGGCCCCACTGACCACCATTACGCCGGCGGGCAAACCGAGCGCGCCAGCAACCTCCTCCTGCAATGGCCCCAACGGCGTTCCAGGCGCCAGCACCCGAGGCAAACGCTCACTCACCCCATCAAATGCACTCCACCAATCCGGCCAGCATTCGTCTACCAGATCGTATCCCGTCTTCAGCGCATTGCTATAATCCGCTACCCCAAATTGCCCGGTCAAGCGATTGGCGATAAAATCCGCCTGGTGCAAAAACCAGCGCGTGGTTTCAAATACCGCTGGTTCATGTAGCTGTATCCAACGAATCCGCGCCGCAGCAAACGACCCACCGATCGTATAACCCAGCTTCTCGCAGAAAACCCCGGCGCGCGCTGTA
>Ga0114999_10002055_pt1 | contig 27106 bp, 24 predicted proteins | sample ArcticOcean_MG_C_3_FD_89820 | JGI IMG/M metagenome (GOLD analysis project Ga0114999, IMG submission 89820) | Marine microbial communities from western Arctic Ocean - ArcticOcean_MG_CB8_126 | ecosystem: Environmental > Aquatic > Marine > Oceanic | place: Arctic Ocean: Canada Basin | collected...
GATTTATAATCACTTCATATGAATAAGACAAGATTGTCTAATGACCAGAATAATAATTTGAGATTGTTTAATCAAATTCTTACAGTATACAAAGAAGTTTATAGTAGCCAAAACAAAGGAAAGTCTGCTCCAGAAATAAAAAATGAAACTGTATTACTTGATTCTGGACTTGATTCTCTTGGACATGCAATTTTAATTACACGTCTTGAAGAAAAATTAGGTTATGATCCATTTAGTATTTCTACGGAAGCTTACTATCCACGGACATTCGGCGAACTCGTTGAGTTCTATAACGCAAATGTTCCGGCATGATATTACGTGATAGCCTAAAAAAACTGCCAAATAATTCTATTTTGATTTTATCAACAAACAAGAAGATATATCGAGATGAAATTACCACTCACTACAAAAAAAATATAAATAGACTTGCGGGTGCACGTGTTTTAATTTGTCTTTCAGATGTAAGCGTAGCTTTATCAATAATTACGGCACTGGATGGTATAGTAGAAGCGTTTGCTCTTATATCCCCCGCAACCTCATCAAAATTAATATCATTATTTGCTGTAAGTGGAAATTTTGAAGCAATTTTGTGTAATGATACAAAAACCTTTAATGATTTGAAAAATGTACCACCTGTATTTCATGATCTTGATACACTAGCCGCTTCTTTTACTCCACGTAAAATTCCTAAAGAAACGCGTTGGCTAATAACCACTTCTGGCACAACAGGAGAACCTAAATTAGTTAGTCATACATTAATGAGTCTATCTCGAACGACTAAAGTTGATCCAGTGCGCGGTGCCAATGTACGTTGGGGAATGCTCTATGATTATACCAGATTTGCAGGTCTTCAGGTATTATTACAATCCGTAATTTCGGGTTCAAAACTAATTGTTCCACCTTTTAAAGATTCTCTAGATAAAAAAATTAAAAATTTTATTGATCACGATTGTACACATCTTAGTGCTACACCAACACTTTGGAGAAAAATAGTAATGACTACTAAAGTAAATCAAATCAACCTTCTTCAGGCAACTCTTGGGGGAGAAATTGTTGATGATCGAATTCTTTCAGCTATTGCTAAACTTTTTCCAAAAGCACGTATAACACACATTTTTGCCTCAACTGAAGCTGGTGTTGGTTTTTCTGTTTCTGACAATAGAGAAGGATTTCCTTTAAGTTATTTAAAAAAACCACCGTTAGGAGTTGATATCAAGGTTACAAACGGTAAACTTTATGTACGCAATAAACGTGTATATAGCAAATATTTTGGATCAGATATATCGTTTGCATCTAAGGGTGGTTGGGTTGATACAGGAGATTCTGTGGAGATTAAAAAAGATCGCGTTTTATTTAGAGGACGCGAAGATGGAGTAATTAATGTTGGGGGAGACAAAGTGTATCCTGAAGAAGTTGAAAACGTACTTCTTAAACACCCACTTGTAGCAGCAGTCAGAGTTTATGCTAAACCGAATCCAATTACCGGTTTTCTTGTTGCGGCAGATGTTACTTTAATTGACTCAAATACTGACGAGAAGGAAGCTCGAAAAGTCTTACAAACTTATAGTTTGGAAGCGTTGGATCGTCATAAAGCGCTAGCATCGATTACTATCGTTCCAAGGTTCGACCTGAACTCGTCTGGTAAAATTGTTAGGGAGGTATTATGAAGACGATTTTACTTACTGGGCCTGCTCGTGGTCTTGGACTATCTATTTCTAAAAAGTTAGTTGGTGAAGGATACCGTGTAATTGGAGTAAGTAGGAAATTAACATCAGATTTTGAAAAATTAATGTCAGAAAAATTTTCTGGTGAAGCTCACTTTATATCTTACGATCTTGAAAAATTAAAAGAAATTCCTGAACTTGTTAACGAAATAACACGAAAGTATGGTAAAATTTATGGCTTAGTAAACAATGCAGGAATTGCTTTTGATGGTGTTCTTGCTACGATGCATGGAACTGAAATTTCTAAAGTGCTACGTATTAATCTTGAATCTGCAATTGTTGTAACAAAATATGCATGTCGTTCAATGCTAACAAGTTCAGAAGGAAGAATTATTAACATATCTTCAATTATTGCGTCCACCGGATTCAATGGACTTTCAGTTTATGCAGCCTCCAAAGCAGGATTAGAAGGTTTTATGCGTTCTCTCTCCCGTGAGTTAGGTAGATCAAAAATTACAGTAAATTGTGTGGCTCCTGGCTATATGGAAACGGACATGACCGCAGAAATGAAAGCTGACAAAATTGATTCAATAAGACGTCGTTCACCATTAGGTTTAGCTCATGTTGAGGATGTAGCTGGTGCCGTATCATATCTACTATCGAAGGAAGCTGAAAGAATCACCGGAACTGTTATTACTGTAGATGGTGGAAGTTCAGCATAAATCAAATTTTTTTAATCAAATTAGGCGCATTGGTTAATTGTTTAATGGGACTAGTATAATGAGGCTAAGAGAATCATGAAAATACGTGAAGCAAATTACAGTGATCTGGAAGAAATTAAGGATCTTTGCACTAGGAATGGTTTAAAAATAAATAAAATTAATCAGGAAATTTGGAAAGATTTTCCTAAAATTAAAGAATTTCAAGATACACCCATCGGGTGGGTATTAGAAACTGATGAGGAGAAAATTGTAGGTGTCTTACTTAATTTTTTTATGAACTACACGCTTAACGAAAAAATTTATAAAGCAGCAATAGGGAGTTCATGGGCAGTTGATGGAGAATACAGAAAGGGAGGTTTTGCTCTATTTGATCGTTGGATTAATCAAAAAAAAATAGACCTAATTATTAATGGTACTGCTACGGAAAGGCTCGCAAAAATATTAACAGCATTTAAGTTTAAAAATGTTCCAACAAAAGATTATGACAAGGTTATGTATTGGATATTGGATTATCCACAATTCATTAAAAGTGCACTTAAAAAAAAGATAAAAATATTTATTAGTCCATTAAATTTTGTGGCTGGATGGATTCTTAAATTTTACGATTTAATTATTGGGCGCAATAAAATTTTCGATAGTAAAAAAAATGTAATTGAAGTAAAATATTTCAATCACAAGTTCGATGACTTTTGGAATAAATTGGCCAAAAAAAATAAATTTACAGCTGAACGTACTAGCGCGATGTTAAAATGGCATTTTGAAAGTGCTATGAATAAACAAAAAATTTCAGTATTAGCACTATATTATGAAAATAATTTGAATGGATATATAATAATTATGAGAGCAGACAATAATGATATTGGTTTAAAACGTATGAAAATAATAGATATACAAACATTGTCCAATAACGAGGAGACCGCTACTGCTCTCATTACAAATGCAATAATATATGCTCAAAAACAAGGGGTTTACGTATTGGAATTAATTGGTTTTGGTCAGGATATTCGCCGTCAAGCAGCAAAGATGAATCCATACGTAAGAAAGCTTTCATACTCACCCTTTTTTTATAAATTAATAAATAAAGAATTAAAATATGCTTTTTCTGAAAAGATAGAATGGGATGCTAGTTTATATGAAGGAGATGGTAGTTTGAATTTGGTTGATTAACTAAATTTATATTGTAAAATAATGTAAATAAATGAATAAACTAGATTTACAAAACGCTTCTATAACAAAACCTAAAAGCATCAACTATGAAATAATTGGTGGCAGAAAGAACGTTATACGAAAGGAAAAAGAAATTTACAAAACTCCAAGTAGAGCTCAAATTGGTCATCAAACATCGATACTTCCAAGTTTAGACGATCTTCCAATGATAGATCGATCTTTGATTGATTACACCAAGTATCATAAATATGTTGGACACGCAGGACGAAAAAATTCTATGGCAATGCAAGCAACAAGAGGTTGCCCTTATAAATGTTTTTATTGTGATATTTATAAAACAACCATAAATCATTACCGTAGATCGGTCGACAACATTATGGAGGAGGTTAAAATGCTTTATGATATGGGTATCAGGCGGATTGAATTTATTGATGATATTTTTAATGTAAATATAAAACACTGCACCTCGTTCTTTAACAGAATAATGCAAGCTGGGCTTGATATAGAATTTATGTTTCCTAATGGATTAAAAGGTGACCTTTTTACAAAAGAGTTGCTGGATACTATGGTATCTGGTGGTTTACGTGGTATGAATCTTTCTCTTGAGCATGCGTCACCTCGTTTACAAAAAGTTATGAGAAAAAATCTTGACGTTGAAAAATTTCGTGAAAACATTCAGTATGTTGCATCAAAATATCCTTTTGTTGTCGTTGGTTTATATACCATGCATGGTTTTCCTACCGAGACTGAAGAGGAGGCACACGAAACATTAAACTATATAAAAAGTATAAAGTGGGTTCATTTTCCTTATATGTTTAATGTCAGAGTTTTTCCAGGTACAGAAATTGAACATTTTGCATTGGAACAGGGTATATCAAAAGAGTTAATCGAAGAGTCCCAAGACATGTCTTACGCAGAAGGTTCACCTACTATTGCTTTTACAAGAGATTTTACTACGATGATTAGAGCTAGATTTATTAAAGAGTACGTTCTTAACAAAGAAAGATTATTGCAAGTTCTTCCACATCAAATGAAAATGTTTACTGAAAATGAACTAGACCAAAAATATAATGCTTATTTTCCTTCAAAAATTAATACATTAAATGACTTATTAAATGTTGTGGGAATTAAAAGATCGCAACTTAAAATTCAAGATTGCCTTGATGAAAAAAAAATTGAAGTACCGAATTTAAAAACTAAGATAGAAAAATATTTTCCTCCTAAAAAAAAAGATAAAGATGCTCTTAAATTTTTATTAATAGATTTGTCAACTTATTATGTTAAGGATGGAGATAATCGAGAATATAATGTTATTGAACCTCCCCTTGGTTTAATGGCATTACTTAGTTATATAAATGAACAAGACTTTGCGAATAAAATTAATGATAAAATGATTAAATCTTTTATTGATTTTAATAGTAATGACGAACTAGTAAATTTAATTAAGGATTTTAATCCTGATGTAATTGGTATTCGAGCTATGACTTTTTATAGAAAATTCTTTCATGACGCAATTGCTCATGTTAGAAAAAATGGGATAACAAAACCAATAATTGTAGGAGGTCCATATCCAACCGCTTCTTATACAGAAGTTTTGAAAGATAAAAACATTAATGTTGTGGTAATAGCCGAAGGTGAAATTACTATAACAGATATTCTTAAAAGAACTTTGGATAATGACAAGTGTTTTCCAGATAAAGAAGAGCTTAAAGAAATTCCAGGAATAGCATTTTTGAACGATTGAGCAAATATCAGGTTCTGATTTTAATAACCAATATCGCATCTAATTGTTTTCCCAATGTTTACTTATCTTTTTAAACGTATCACTACTAGTTTTATATTTTAACTCTTTTAGAATTATTTCCGTTTCAACATAACAGTCTTTTATTTCATTTTTATTAACAAACTTAGTTTTTTATAAAAAAAAGGTGTGTTATCATTTATTAATTTTAGCGTCTTAAAATTTTGATAAAATATATCCTTACCTACGACGTTATTTTTATTTTTATAGGTTTTATGTTTTTTTTTAATAAGTTCAAAATTATTTCTCACAACTTTTATTGGTATTATTTTAATTTTTTTACAAATATTTCTAGTCTTTTTATCAAAAAAAACTGTTGAAATTATAGGAATTTTTTCTGACTCAATTATTAACTTAGAAATACCAAGAACTCTTTTTATTTGAGTCTCGCGATGTTTTTTTGAGTAACCTAGATCTGTGCTAACTAACTTACGCACTGCATCTCCATCAACCAGAACTGAATTTTTCATTTTTTTTTTGATAATTTTTGAAACAAATGTTTTTCCTGAACCAGACAGTCCATAAAACCAAATTCCTTTAAATTTCATTAGAATAAATTAATTTTTGTAATTCTTTATCCGAATGCTGATATATTGATTTTTTACTTAAGCAAGACCTAAATTCCGTGCCCGAAATATCGGTTAATTCTTTGTGGCCACACGAACCCTTAATTACATAGTCATTACATTTTAAACACAGATATCCACCACCAGAAGTTACAGAATTAATTTTAAATTTATTTCTATATTTCATGGCCATTAAAGATGCTGCGTTGGGTTTATATAAATTTTGAGCACCCGCATGATCTCTACCTATGTAAAAAAAATCAAATCCTAAATTTTCTCTCATAGACAAATGGTGCATAGCTTCACGTGGACCAGCATAATGAAAGCTACTCCATATTGGTAAAAATTTCACATTTTTATATTTTTTTTCCATAAATTTGAGAGATTTTGAGATTATCTTGTCTGTAAAATCATTTTTTTTTTTAATTCCAAATATTGGATTCAACACCAATATATTAAATTTTTTTAATATGTATTTAAATATTACTTCATGCCCAAAATGTGGCGCGTTTCTAATTTGCATAGAGCAAACTTTTTTTTTGGTTTTTTTAATTGATAAAATTATTTTTCTGGTTTTTTTTATATTCGAAAAATAAAATTTATATTTATTAAAATATTGCTTTTTTAAAGAGACGTTAGAAGCAAAAATATTTCCATACCTAAAAAATTTTTTATTTCCAATATAATTAATTTGATTAGTTTTAAATATTTTTTTAGAAAATTTATTTTTGTCTATTTTAAAAAATTTTGCTTTCGAGTAATTAAAAAATTTTATTTTGGCAGGTAAACAAAGTGGCATTCCCATGAATGAATTATCATAAAAATCTTCCAGACTTTTCTTGTCTAAAAAATTTTTTTGATGGGTAAAAAGTCCAGATTTTAAATTAGCATAAGTAATTAAGTACTCTTCTTCATCTATCATTGCTTAAAATAAAAAATTATATATTAATTATTGAAAATGTCTTTTGTAATTATACTACCTTAAATTAATTTATATATCTATTGATGAATAAAATATAATTTAGAATAAAAACATTGCACTTTATTTTAATTTTAATTTATAGATATGTTGTGAAACTTGACAATGATTGAATTTAATTTAATTTATTTTTTATTATTTTTTACAATAATAACATTACAAATAATAGTCGGTGTCGGCGTTTTGGTCTTGGTACTCCATTATTGTTAATTTTACAACATGGCATCATTGATACTATATCTATTTTGTTGCCTATTTCAATCTTAACGAGCTTGATTAACATTATTTTTTTCACAACAATTAATAAAAAAAATAAAATAAAATTAGACAAAAATGTAAATAAATTTTTTTTTTCATCTTCAGTTATCCTAACACAACAGATAAACCCGTACTACGCCACGTACTACACATTGAACACTAATAATCGTCACTAGATGGTCTTTCTAAATAGAAAAATAAAGTAAAAGTTAGTGGAAGTCGGTAGGGGTTTATCGAAGTACAAGGAGCGTTGGTTTCATTAACCAATATCGCATCTAATTGTTTTGGTATTCTGTGTACATTATAAAAAAACCCTCATTCATTTTACGCCATTAATTCCAAACACGTACAACACTATATACAACATTTACTTAATAACTTTTTTAAAATTTATTTCATTCTCCATATTATTCTTATTAACATTATATTATTTAAATTGTTTAAAGAAAATGAGAAAATTAAATTAGAAAAACAAATAATGGCTAATCAAATCTCAGAAAAAATAAACAAGGGTTAAAATTATAAGTGTTATGATAATCCAAATTGAGAGATTGGTTAAGAATTGTTTTAATTTAGAATTTGATTGCAAAAAACTCGGAAGAATTAACAATAGAACTCCAATCATATATACTACAGTTAGCAATTGATCTGACATTTTAGTATTCTATCTTAACTGTTAAAACTAATTAATGAAAATATTAGAAAAAATGTTTTGAAAAGAAGTGGGTCTTTAGAAACATTGGGAACAGGATTTTAAATAAATAGAGTGGTTTATTAATAGTATTGTTATGAAATATTAACTATAACTTTAGCAGAAACCAACCTACTTTATTATATCAATTCGCCAAATAATTAAGTTATAGTAATAAAATGATAGAAAATATTAAAAGGACAAAAAAATGAATTCTCAATATGTAAACAGAATTATAAGAGCCTGTAAGTTAGACGTTAATCTTTATGAAGAGGTAGAGGCTGATAAATCGGCAACACTTCAAGCAGCAGGGGTTGTAGTACTCTCAAGTTTGGCAGCAGGAGTGGGAGCTTTGTCACTTGGAGCATCTAATTTTTTAATGGCCCCTTTGCTATCCTTGGTTAGTTGGTTTGTTTGGGCTTACTTAGTTTATTTTATTGGCGTTAAATTTTTTCCAGAATCAACAACCGAAGCTGATCATGGTCAGTTGTTAAGAACAATTGGTTTTTCTAGTGCTCCAGGACTTATTCGAGTTTTTGGTATCGTTCCTAATTTGATGAGCATAGTCTTTATTGCTGCATCGATATGGATGTTAGTTGCGATGGTTATTGCGGTAAGACAAGCCTTAGATTATAAAAGCACCTGGAGAGCTGTTGGAGTTGTTGTGACTGCCTTTTTAATTCAATCTATTATTTTGTTTATGATACTGAAGCTGTTTCATATAACTCCATAATAATAAGCTGATAAAAACTTTAATATTATTGGTAGTATAGAAACAAATTGACATGGATAAAGAAAACTTAAAAAGAATTAGTGCATTGTTAGTGCATGCCGCAAAGATAGATGAAAATTATAGTGAAAAAGAGAAAAAAATTATAAAGAGTTTTATTAATTCCTTTTCTTCTAGCGAGAAAGATTGTGACTCTATTTTGCAAGAAGCTGAACAATTAGAGTCTGATTCGATTCAGTTATTTAATTTTACCAGTGTTATTAAAAAAGAATCTTTAGAAGTTAAAACAGAAATCATAGAGAATTTATGGAAGATTATTATTTCAGACCAAAGTGTAGACATGTATGAGTCTAATCTAATTAGACGTATTTGTGGTTTGATTTATTTTCCAGACAAACTATCAGGGGATATTAAATTGAAACTTTTAAATAATTAAAAAATTTACATTAAAGAAACTTAAATTAAACATGAAAGATAAGCTTACAAAAAAGTAAAAAGAGACGTTTTGTTACCCGGTGCCGTGGACTTAGCTTCTAGAAGCTATACCAATAATTTAATCTTTTAATATTCTAATTTTTTGTATCCCACAGATTTCGCATTCTATCTTCTGTGTTGTACCTCCTTTACCAAATCCAAATGTACTATTAATAATTTTATATCTATGTATTCCTAACCAACACACAAAATAAGAGAATTTAATCATCAAAATTTTGTTATCATATAAATTACAGGTTGAAACTGATCATATATTTGATCTTAACACAGGAAATAAAATCGTACCATATCATGTACCATACATTAGGAGTCCTTAAATGTTGTTAATCAATTTTTCTAGACAGAAAAATAAGGTAAAGGTTAGCGGGAGTCAGTGGAGTCTTATCGAAGTACTGTGTGTGTTGGCTTTAATAACCAGCACTGCATGTAATTATATATTAGTATTCTTTTAAGCTTATTGTTCAATATTATGATATTTTCTAAAAAGCTTTTCCTGAGGTTTAATAGCTATGATAATGTTAGATAAATCTAATTGAGTATTTGATTTATATCTTTCAAAATAATGATCTCTTTCCCTAATTTGGCTTTTATCATAAGTAAATTTAACTTTAAATTTTTTACCATTTTTAAATTCTTTAAGTGTTTTAGTTCTTGCTATTTGATTAATCCATTGAATAACATCACAATCAAAGCTATTGCTGACAGGCGTGTGGGTTTTGCTTGAGTCTAGAATTCCATCATGTTTACACCTAGTGAAAGAGGAAATATCATTAAAATCTTCACCTACTTGAATATCTTTAGATAATAAAAATTTCTTTAAGTAATTTAGAACAAAATCTAACCAACTATTCTGGTGTTTTGATAACAGTAAGGCTTTATGTATATATTTTAAATTTCCGCCTTCTTCACCATTATCTAACTGTTTGAAATTGTTTTCATCACTGTAGTATTTTGTTAGAGATTCTTCAGTATTTTTTAGCTCATGAATAGATTGCTTTTTAAAAGACTCAATAACTTCTTGAACATCTTCTGGTGCATTTTTTAAATTCTTATATATGAAATATATATAATCGTAGTAGCTAAGCTTATAATCCTCGAGGAAGTATTCGAATTCACGGAATATTTTGCTGTTAAAAAGCATCTCTATGATAAAAGCAAATGTTCGTGTTTCAAGATAATCTTCAAAACTTAAGGTATTCGTAGTTACCCCAACTTTTTCAACTTCAAAAATTTTTTCATCTCCATATATTCCAAACTGTCCTGGAAGCAATCTGAATTTAGCTTTATAACCATATTTGTCAGTATAATCCTTATTCTCGTATTCAGTTCCATCTAAAAACATAATAGTGTTTGAAACAATTCGGGATACTTTCATTCCCATTAATTCTTCCATGCCTTGAAAAAATGATTTTAAAGATTCTTTAGGCAATGGTATTAAAGTTTCAGAAGTTGCACTTTGTCCTTTCTGTCTAAGAACTTCGGTAAATTTTTTATATTTGGTAACTGGAATGTTTGTTCTTCCAGTTGCATCAAGCACATCTTGATTCATAGACTGAACTGACACTGTAAAGTCAAAAAGATTTTTCAACATAAAAGTAGTGTCAAAAACTCTCTCAAAATGCTTGCCGGTAGAAATACTAATGCCTAGTGGCCAATTATATTTTTCTTTTAAATCTAGAATTTTTTCAGAAATAAATTTATCTCTTAAAAACATACCAAAATTTGAGTCTGCTATAACTAAATGTCCAGTGGTATTGGTTTCAAAAGCTTTTTTACCTATATATTCAAGTTCTTCTTCAGCAAATAAGGTTTCGTGATTTTTTATTTTGTGAAAATAGTCATCTGATTCATGGCAAAAATTACATTTAAACGGGCAACCTCTAGTTGTTTGTATTACAGGACCTAAATCTCCAACAAAAAATTCATCCATTATTCCAGTAGTGTACGGTGAAGGAACAACAGCCAAAGATTGAATTCTTGCTTGGTTAGCTGAAAGAACTTCATTTTTTTTTTTGTTTAAGAAAACACATCCATTAATTGGGTCTTTAAATATTTTATCTTTATTTTCCATACCATGTTCTAAAATTAATTTTAATAAATTGCTAAAAGCGATTTCACCTTCATAAGGAACTCTTACATCGATATAATTATTCTTTAAAAAATATTCTTTTCTAAGTTCAGGTTTTTTAACGAAATTTGGCCCACCAAGAACAGTTATTACATTTGGATTTTTTGATTTAGCTACTTTACAAGCCCAATGAGATAAATTTTGGTTCCAAACATACGATGTACAGCCAATCATATCGCAGTGTTCATTGTTAAGGGCTTGATATAATTTATCAGGATATTTAAATAACCTAATATCTAGCAAATCTCCGTACATTTTTTTAGCATAGCTCGCAACTAATCCTACGGGATAAGGCATATAATTCATAGAAGTAGCTTTATAGTTATGCGATAAGTCCGCTAAAAAAATCTTTAATTTTTTCATATTTCTAATTCATTAAGTTTAGTTTTAAAAGCAATACCAGGTATCAATTTTAACTTTTCATACGATGGTAGTTTATTATTATTTTTTAACATTTGCTCAACCAAATCTGTTAAGGTTAACTCTCCCTCTCCAAGCATGCAAATATCTACATTTTTATCCTCTAAAACTTTTTCATAGTCTCCCGTAGGGTAAGGTCCACCTAAAAGAATTGGAGTTTTTATTCCTTTTTCTCTAATATATTTTAACGATCTGTGTACAAAATTTTTGTAAAATGTCATTACACTAATACCGATAATATCAGGTTTAAAATCGTTAATTGTTTTTATCATTTCATCATAACCATCAAAATCCATTCTTGACTTAACTATTTTTCCATGAATTTTTTCTTTATATTCTCTATTTAAATAGCTTAATAGTGCAATTAAACCTAGGGGTGGTTCCATCAATGCTCTTTCCTGAGAATCTGAATCTTCTGAAAAATATCCAGACATATTCATAAATAAAAATTTTAAAGCATCTTTATTTTTTTTAACAGAAGGAAATTTTTCTTTAATTTTGGTTCCTATATTAGGAACCATTAATTTTTTTTCTTCTACGCATTTACTTCCATTTAATTCAGATCTTTTAATTCTTGCTAATTTTAATAAATCATCAAAATTTTTTATTTTAGAAGGAAAATAGCTATTGTACTTTTGATCTAATTCATCTTCACAAAAGCTCTTCATTTGATGAGGTAAAACTGACAACAATCTTTCTTTATTTAAAACATAATCTTTTAAAAAAAGTGTTTTGACTCCCTTTGTAAAATTTTGAGAAAATACTAGTGAGGATGCAACATCTTCATATGATAGATCTTGGGATTTTTTTATTGTTTCTTCTGAAATGCCATGTTCCCTTGCAAACTTTTCTAATTCAGTATTTGGAAAAGCTCTTACAGTTAACAAGTAAGGAAAGTGTATCCATTTTAAACTTTTTATAAAATCCAAAGTCATCATAGCTTCTTTTTCAGTTTCCGTGGGGAAACCATGCATTGCATTTAATCCTAAAATAATATGAGGATATTTTTCAGTTATATATCTAGCGTTCGTATGAAATTTATCGATGTTCAAATACTTTCTCATTATGGTTTGCATTCTATCTGAGGCACTTTCCAAAGATATATTTACTCCAAGACCTCCAGCTTCTACCATTAGATCTATACCTTCTTTATCAAGCAAATCTCCTTTTAAAGCACTTGGAAAGAAAAAATTAAGTTTAAGTTTATGTTTTAAAACTAATCTGAAAAATTGTTTGAAGTCTTTTACTTTTACATTAAAAATATCATCTATAAATTCAATTCTTTTTACACCTAAGCTAGCTAAGTTCTTAACTTCTTCAAATATATCTTCTACAGATCTTCTAAAATGGTGAAGTGTAGTTTTATATACATCGCAATAAAAACATCTATATGGACATCCTCTAGTAGCTTGAACCGCTACAGAATACTTTACTCCGGCATGCCCTATGTATTGATGGTATTTTTCATAATCTACTAGCGATCTGTCATAATGAGGTAAACTATCTAGATTATTAATTTGCTTACGAGTCAGAGTTTTAAAAACACTTACTTTATTATTAATAATTCCGACTTTTTTATCTGTATCTAAATTCAAGTTTGTTTGCATTTATCAATCCTATTATCCCCATACGAACGTCGAAATCAATTTAATATTATATTAAGTATGCAAAAAAAAAATTGATAGTTCAATAATTGAACAATATACTCAAAAATACTAGAAATATTGGTAAAAATAGATATATAAGGTCGACTCAGTGATCGAGGTCAAACATTTAATAAAAGATTTGAACATAAACAAGGGCGATACTCTTATGTTAGTATCAGACGTATCTTCCTTGCTTCATTTATACAAAAGAAAGGATAAAATTTTTGATATAAATTTATTTATAGATTCGATATTAGAAAAAATTGGGTTAAATGGAACTTTAGTTATTCCAGCATATAATTTTGCTTTTTGTAAAGGCATAACTTTTGATTATCATAATACCTCACCACATACAGGATCGATTGCGAAAGTTGCACTAAAAAGAAAAGATTTTAAAAGGACAAAAAATCCCATGCATTCTTTTGCTGTATACGGAAAAGATAAAGAAAATCTCCTTAATTTAAAACACTCAAGTAGTTTTGGAAAAGATTCACCATTTTATTATTTACACAAAAAAAAAGCTAAATATTTATCAGTTGGTTTGAATTTTACAAATTTAGGATTTTCCCCAGCACATTATGTGGAAGAAGCGGTAGGTGTATCATATAGATATTTTAAAAATTTTTCTGGAAATTATATTGATGAAAATGGTTTGAAAAAAAAAGTTAAATATAAATTTTATGTAAGAGATATATTAAAAACAGAAGGAACAGGTATTAAAAAGGAGACTGCAAAATTATTATCAGAAATTAATGCATATCAATGCTATTCAATACAGAATGAAATATTTCAGATTGTTGAATTAGGGAAAGCCTTAGATTTTTTAATTGACAATATGAAAAATAATTCTGAAAATAATAGACTTATATATCCAATAAAAAAGGGTAGTAAAATTGAACGTTTTAAGATTAATAAATTTAGCATCAAAGAATAGTAATTGTATCTCTATTTTAAAATTTTTTTCAATTTAAGAAAATTATATTGTTTACGAAGAATTTTATAAGGCAATTTTAATTTATCTGCAATTTCATAAAGACTTGTTGTTCCATCGGAGTATGCAATTAAATTCTTTCTAACTTCTAAAATTTTATTATATTTTCCTTTTTGGGAGAAAGTTGGGTATAATTTTCTTCTACTTAGATTTGGTTCACAATAAGATCTTGTAATTGGATATATTTTAGATTCAAGTTCACCTATAATTTTTTTCATTATTTTAAAAGATCCCATTAGGCCTTTTTGGGTAACAACATTAAAATTATCTTTATTGGTGTGATATTCAGGATATCTTTTTGATCTGGAAAAACAACATAGAGGTAAATCAATTCCTGGAGCACAATATTGTCTCTCATCACTGCCTCTTTTAAGAAAAGAGTATTTTTTTACATTTTTAAATCCCCTTAAAGCATTTTTTAATGTTTTGTCGGCTAAAGTATTTCCTCGTCTACTACTTACGTAACTATAAGCTCTTTCATCCCCTACGCAGGTAAGATTAAATCCACAAATAATATTTGATTTCATAATTTTTGAAAATTTAGACAAATAGGCAATGGAACCTATAGTTTCAGGGATTAATATAAATCTATAACTATATTTTGATTTTTTTAAGTATTTAGATTTTACATAACGCATAATTTGATTTAGTAAAACCGGTCCAGATAATTCATTATTTGCCATTGAAGGGTGGCAAACATAACTGCTAAAGAAGATTTCTTTATTACTTTTTCCCTTTAAAAGAGCATGAGATAATTCTAAATTTCCTCTTTTTAACTCACTATCAATAACAACCTTATAATTTCCATTTGGTAATTTTCTTTTTTCATTTTCTGTTAAACAAAACCCCCATGCTTCCTTATAATAACTAGTAACATAAGGGATAGAATTAGGTTGATCTTTTTGAGTGTGTATAAATTTAAGTAATTTTTTTTTATTCATAGTAGTTTTTATAGGTTTTGAATAACCAACAACATGAAGATTAGAATTTTTAAACTCAGCGAATCTTTTCCCAGATTCATGCTCAAGGTATGCGTCTTTAATGTTCCATTCTTTTGGAATTACCCAGTCAAATACTTTTTTTCCAGTAGGAAATTTTAATGTTTTAAATTCAGGGTTTAATTTTTTAAAATAAGATAATGTTTTTCTTGTGCCGTTGCCGGTAATGGATCTACAGATGGGGAAAAGATCTTTTGCCCATTTTATCATTGTAGTCATAAATTTTTCTTAATTTTTTATTAATAGTATTTTGCTATTTTAAGTATATTGTTCAATTATTGAACTATCAACTTTTTTCTGCTAGGATCTAATTATATTTTAAATTTATGATCTTTGAAAAATTGGAAAGGTATTCCTCACGTATAGCTGTAATTAATAGGAACAATGAAGCATTAACTTTTATTGATCTAATAAAGATGTCTAAACAAATTGGATTAAATGTAAAAAAAAGGTCTCTAATTTTTTTACTTGGAGAAAATTCAATCGAGTCACTAGCTGGGTATATAGGATTTATTAACTCTGGAAGTGTTATAATGCTAATAAATTCAGAAATTAATGATGATGATTTATTTACTTTATATAATAAATATTTACCAGATTTTTTGTGGTGTAGCAAAAAAATTTCATTAAATTTAACTGGAAAAAACTTTTCAACAATATTTGATATTGGTGAATTTCAACTTTTAAAAAATAAAAAAAAAATTCCATTTTTGATGGACGAAAATTTAATGCTTTTATTAAACACCTCGGGAAGTTTAGGTGAGCCAAAATGTGTAAAATTGACTTATGAAAACGTTAAAAAAAATTCCTTAGCTATTATAGATTATTTAAAAATTGATAGTGAAGACAGGACAATAACCACTATGTCAATGAATTACTCGTACGGACTTTCAATAATAAATACACATTTAATTACTGGGGCAAGTATTATTTTAAATAAGAAAACTTTAATAGATAATGATTTTTGGAAAATATTTTATAAAAATAAAGTGAATAATTTTAATGGTGTTCCATATACCTATGAAATTATAAAAAGAATTGGATATTCAAAACTTTTTTTGAACAAAATAAAATATATTACTCAAGCAGGTGGTAAAATGAATGAAAATATAATATCTGAAATTTCTGAAAGTAGTATTAAAAGTGGGTCAAAATTTTATGTTATGTATGGTCAAACTGAAGCCAGCCCCAGAATGTCATATATAAATGTAAATGATTATCCCGAAAAGAGAGGAAGCATAGGAAAACCTATTAAAGGAGGAAAGTTTTCGCTTCAAGATGATGAAGGAAATGAAATTAAAAAAAATGAAAAAACCGGAGAGCTAGTTTATTATGGAAAAAATGTTTTTACGGGATATTCATTTGATTTTCATGATTTGAATAAAAAAAATGAAATTCGAAATAAATTACAAACTGGCGATTTAGCTAAAAGAGACACTGAGGGATATTATTACATTGTTGGAAGAAAAAAACGTTTCATAAAACTTTACGGGGATAGAATAAACTTAGATTATCTAGAGATTAAATTAAAGTCAAAAAATTTTAAGACAGCATGTATTGGCAATGACAATCAGCTTATAATATTTTGTGAATTAAAGAAAAATGAAAAGTTAAATAAAAATGAAATATCTAAAATAATTAATGTGCCTCAAAGCAGATTTAAATTAATTGAATTAGAAAGCTTACCACTAAATGAAAATAAAAAAATCTCATATGTAAAATTAAATAAGATGGCAATATAATGAATAGTTTATCTAGTATTTTAAAATATGCACCTTTTCAATTTAATAAAATTAAAAAGGAAAAATTTTTTAAAAATTTTCAAAAAAAGCTTACCAATTATCATTTTAAAAAATGTAATAAATACTCAAAAGTATTAAATTTATTAAAATATAAAAAAAACAGTGAGTATAAAATTTTCGAATTACCATTTTTACCAGTTGGTCTTTTTAAAAAATATAATTTAATTTCAGTAGCGAAAGAAGATATTGTTAGGACAATGACATCTTCCGGAACATCAGGGAATGAAACTTCAAAAATTTATTTAGATAAAGAAAATTCTAAAATGCAAATAAAAGTTTTGACGAAAATAATTAATAGTTTTATAGGGCACAAACGTCTACCGCTTTTAATAATTGATTCAAAAAATACAGCAAAAAATAATAAAATATTTTCTGCTAGAAGCGCTGCTATACATGGATTTTCAATTTTTGGTTCCAATATTACTTATGCATTGAATGATGATATGTCATTAAATATTAAGGAAATTAATAAATTTTGTGAAAAATATAAAGAGACTAATTGTTTAATTTTTGGTTTTACTTTTATAATTTGGAAATATTTTCACAGAAATCTATTAAAAATAAATAGGAAATATAATTTTAAAAATGGAACCATTTTACATGGTGGTGGTTGGAAAAAAATGCAAGATGAAAAGGTTAGTAATAATGATTTTAAAAAATATTTAAAAAAAAATATTGCAGTAAAAAATATATTTAATTACTATGGAATGGTTGAGCAAGCAGGATCAATTTTTATTGAATGCAGAGAAGGTTTTTTACATTGCTCTATATATTCAGACATTATCATAAGAGATAAAAAATTTATGAAATGTAAATTTAATGAGTATGGCTTTATACAATTACTTTCATTGCTTCCAACCAGCTACCCCGGACATAACGTACTTTCAGAAGATGTCGGAAAAATTGTCGGAGAAGACGATTGTAAGTGTGGAAGATTAGGAAAATATTTTATTGTAAAAGGAAGAGTAAAAAATTCTGAAACAAGAGGGTGTAGTGATGTATAAAAAAAGGAAAAATATTAAGCTAATAATTGGAAATGTAGATATTGATGGAAAACCTCTTGTTCCATTTAACAATTTATCATGCGATTTTTTAAATGAATTATCTAAATCTTTACTAAAAGATAAAATTGCTAAAAAGTTTCCGGATGTTATTTCTTTTGCTTTTTGGTGCAGAAGATCAAACATTGATTCTATTAAAAAAAAATCAGTTAATAGTGAGTTGCGTTTAGGTTTAGGTCAAGTATTCCACATTACTCCATCTAACGTGCCTGTTAATTTCGCTTTTTCATTTGCATTTGGATTATTAACGGGAAATGCTAATTTAGTAAAATTGCCATCAAAGGAATTTCCGCAAGTTGATGTAATATGTAAAAAAATTTCATCTATTTTAAATAAAAAAAAATTTTTACAACTAAGAAAAATGAATTGTTTTATAAAATATGAATCTAAAAATGACTATATTGGTGAAGAATTTTCTATTAAAGCAGATGGCAGAATGATTTGGGGTGGGGACCAAACTATAAAAAAAATTAAAAAACATCAAAGCAAAAACAGAGTTGTAGATGTTAGTTTTGGAGATAAATATTCATTTTGTGTTTTACAGTCGGAATCTATTAATAAAATTTTACCAACTGAATTAAAAAGATTAACAGAACAATTTTATAACGATACCTACATTATGGATCAAAATGCTTGTTCTTCACCACATTTAATAATCTGGTTAGGAAAAGATAATAATATAAAAAAAGCAAAAAAAATTTTCTGGAATCAACTAATTGAACATATTAAGAAAAGATACATTATTGATGAGGTTAATGTCATTGATAAATATAAACAATTTTGTTCAGATGCTATCGAGTTTAACTATATTGATCAATTTCATTCAGATGAAAATCTGATTTATCGAATTAAAATAAACAAACTACCAAAAAACCTTGAAAATCTTAAAGGAAAATTTGGATATTTTTATGAATATCATTCAAAAGATATAAGTTGTTGCGCTCGTTTAATAAATCCAAAATTTCAAACTTTAACTTATTTTGGTTTAGACAAACGTAGGCTGTCAAATTTTATTATTTCTAATAGGCTAAGAGGTATAGATAGAATAGTACCTATTGGGCAAGCTTTAGATATAGGATTAACATGGGATGGCTATAATATAGATAAATCTTTAACAAGAATAATTGATTTGAAATAAAAAAAATGAATGGTTTTAAATTAGATTTAATTGGAATAAAAGAATATCAACAAAATCGACATCCGTATTTAATGATTGATCATGTTGATGAGGTAGTTCCTGGCAAAAAGGCAAAGGGATACAAAGACCTCAAAGATGATTGGTTTTTTAAAGTTCATTGGCCCAATGATCCAAATATGCCAGGTATGCTTCAAATAGAATCTTTAGTTCAAATGTGTGCACTATCAATTTTAACTATGCCAGGAAATAAAGGTAAAGTTGTTTATTTAACATCGGCAAATAATTTAAAATTTATAAAAAAAATTGTTCCAAATTCTCGACTTTATATTGAAACTAAAATTAAAAGTTTTAAACGTGGGTTGGCCATTTGTGAAGGAGAAGGTTTTATACAAAAAGAAATGGTTTGCAGGGCTGATTTTACTTTAATATTGCCAGATGAAATTAAAAGGTATAATTTAAAAAAAAAGGGATAGATAAAATTTATATGCCTATAGCATCTTCACTACTAAAAAAACCAAGACTTGTCGAAAAATTAAAAAAATTTTACGACTATGTTCAAAAAAATGATGGTAAGGTTGGAACTAAAACAAGAGGTATTGATTTAAATTTCAACAATGCTTGCAATTTAAGATGCAAGTATTGTTTTACTAATTCTCCTAAGGGAGACCACGTTAAAGAGTATCTTGATATAGGAGCAATAAAAAAACTAGCAGATGAAGCGGACGAACTAGGGTTCTTTGAATTTGATTTACAAGGAGGAGAGTTACTTTTACAACCTGATAAGTTGTTTGAAGTTTTGGAAGTAATAAGACCGGAACGTTTTTATTTATATCTAACAACTAATGGTTACCATTTAGATAAAAAGATGGCAAAAAAGTTAGCAGAATATAAAGTAAGTAGAGTTTCAGTTAGTATTGATAGCATGGATGAAAAAATTCATGATGAAATAAGAGGAAGAAAAGATTCCTGGAGAAGAGCTATAGAAGGTCTTAAACACGTACAAGAAGCTGGCATGGATCCTTATTTAAATATTACTGTTGGACATTACAATGCAAATACAGATCATTTTAAAGAATTATTAGATTATTCAAAAAATAATAATTACAAAACTCTTTTAAACGTGGCTGTACCATCTGGAATGTGGCAAAAAATGACAGAGATAATTTGTGACGACAGGGATCGAGAGTATCTTAGAAAAATTAGAAAAGAATATAAAAATTTAGTCAGAAACATTTGGAATCCTTTTGATAGAAATCATGAAAAAATTTTAGGTTGTACAACGGTTAATAGACTTTATGTAACACCTATCGGCGATGTATTGGTGTGCCCATATGTACATATTAAAATTGGAAATATTTTTAAGCAGAGTTTAAAAGAAATTATAGATCATGGTTTTAGTATAAAATATTTTAGAAACCATAGCGATCTATGTTTAGCCGGAGAAGATAAAGATTTTATAAATAAATTTATGAAACAAGATGGGCAAACAATTTTTAAACCCTCATTATCTACAGATATTTTTTCAAAAGAAGACTTTATAACATAATTAAAATAAATGTTTCACAACAAAACTGTAGTAATAACCGGTGCCAACGGAGGTATAGGACTTGAAACAGTCAAATTATTTCATAAAAATCGTGCAAAAATATTTGCCTGCATTAGAACAGAGACAGATGAATTTAGGAAAGAAAGAAAAAAAATAGAAAACGACAATTCAAACAAGATAGAAGTAATTAAATTAGATCTTCAAGATGAAAATAGTATTAAAAATGCAGCCATTGAAATAATTAAAAATACTAAAAGTGTAGATGTACTAATTAATAATGCAGCAACAATTTTAACTTCATCGTTTTTAATGACTCCAATCAAAAAAATAAAAGATTTATTTCAAATAAATTTTTTTTCACAAATTTTATTTACTCAATTAATTGTAAAAAAAATGATAAATCAAAAAAAAGGTTCTATTATAAATATTTCATCTTCTTCAGCCAAAGAAGCCAACGAAGGAAGAATTGCCTACGCATCTAGTAAAGCTGCCTTAGTTACCAGCACTAAAGTCATGGCTAGAGAATTAGCAAATTTTAATATTAGGTGTAACAGTATTTCCCCTGGTCTTACTGAAACTAAAATGATGAGAGATTCGCACAAAGAAGAAAACATAAAGAAAAAAATTGATAGTCTAATGATAAAAAGAGTTGCTGAGCCAATTGAAATTGCAAAAGCCATACTGTTTTTAGCTTCTGAAGAATCTTCATATATAACCGGTCAAGTCATTAACGTAGATGGAGGCATATAAGAATGTATAAAATTGATCCTAACAATATAACCGAACTCTCAAACAAAATTAGAAAAAATATACTAGATTTATCATTTTATGCTGGCGCTAGTAGTTCACATTTTGGAGGAGCCCTTTCATCCGTGGAAATAATTGCAACTTTATTTGGAAAAATTATGGATTTTAATAAAAATAATTTTCAAAAGAAAAATAGAGACCGATTTATATTGAGTAAAGGACATGGTTGTATGGTCTATTATTCAATTCTTAATATTTTAGGGATTATTTCAGACGAACAGTTAAAATCTTTTGAGAAAGACGATTCAGATTTACCTGGACATCCAGTAAAAAATTTAAATTTAGGAATTGATTTTACAACAGGGAGTCTTGGAATGGGCCTATCTCTAGGTGTGGGTGTTGCACTAGCTATAAAAAAAAATAATAATAATAATAGAGTTTTTGTTCTTGTGGGTGACGGAGAGTGTAACGAAGGTTCAATATGGGAAGCCGCTTTGTGTGCTCCAAATTTAGGCCTAAATAATTTAACTGTAATCATTGATAACAATAATTTTCAGCAAACTGGTTCTAACGACGAAATAATGAGTACTAAAGATCTTAAAAAAAAATGGCTTAGTTTTAATTGGAAAACCTCTACAGTTGATGGCCACAATATAGAAGAAATATTTAATATTTTAAAAAATAAAGATGAAAAACTACCTCAAGCTGTAATATGTAACACAGTTAAGGGAAAAGGTTTTTCATTCTCAGAAAATAATAATGATTGGCATCATTCAGTACTAACTAAATCTTTTTATGAAAAAGCACTTAACGAACTAAACAAAAAATAATTATTTTATGATTATAAATGATAGAAACATTAAAGTTTGGTCTACAATAGGTGCGAGAGCTACTTTTGGTATTGCTGCGTTAGAACTTGGAAAAGAAATAGATAATTTAATGGTTTTAACATGTGATGTATCCACTTCAGCGGGATTGGACAGGTTTAGAAAAACCTATCCAGAAAAGTATCTTGATTTAGGTATAGCAGAACAAAATATGATAGGTGTAGCAACGGGATTAGCAAGTGAAAATTTTAATGTAATAACTACTACTTTTGCACCCTTTCAAACTATGAGATGCTGTGAGCAAATTAAAGTTAATCTTGGATATATGGGTCAAAAAATATGTATGGTTGGTATTGCTAGTGGCTTGGCTTTAGGAACATTAGGATTTACTCATTGCTGCATAGAAGATGTAGGTATTCTTAGATCAATACCAGGCATCACAATTATATCACCTGCTGATTCATTAGAAACTGTAAAAGCATTAGAAAAAGCAGTAAAATCTGAAAGCCCCTCCTATATAAGATTAACTGGATCATCAAATAATCCCATAGTTTATAAAGAAGATTATGATTTCGAAATTGGAAAATCCATAACATTGAAGCAAGGTAAAGATATAACAATTTTTGGTACGGGCTCGATGGTTTATCAAAGTTTGGAAGCAGCAAAAATTTTAGAAGGTAAAAAAATATCTACTACAGTAGTCAACATGCATACAATTAAGCCGATTGATAAAATTGCAATTGATAAAGCTTGCAGTTCAAAACTAATTGTAACAGTTGAGGAACATAATGTAATCGGAGGTCTAGGAAGTGCTATTGCAGAATATAAATCCAGTTTAAAAAATTCTCCGGAACAATTATTTATTGGCATTCAAGACACATATAGTAAAAGTGGGAGTTATAAGTTTTTACGAGAAAAACATAGACTAACTGCTGAAAAAATCGTAGAAGATATTTTTAAAAAATTAAAAACATGACTAATTTAGATAAATATAAAAAAATATTTATAGATAATTTTAACATCGACAATTCAAAATTGGAAGATTTAGAATATAACAAGATAACAGAATGGGACTCCATAGGTCATATGACTTTAATTGCAGCAATTGAAGAGCAATTTAAAATTACAATGGAAACTGACGATCTTATAGATTTAAGTTCATATAAAAAAGGCAAGCAAATTCTTTCTGAAAAATATAAAATTGAAATATAATTTTCTTTATTATTTTAAAGCATGAAAATTATTTTAGTTACAAGAGGAGATAGATATATTGGCCTCATATAATCGAATAATTAATAAAAAAAGGTTTAAAAGTTGTCTTGCATCGCCAATTTTTTAATCAATATTGCATTTAATTATTTTTTTAATTCTGCTTGAGCAGCAGCCAGTCTTGCGACAGGAACTCTAAAAGGTGAACACGAGACATAGTCGAGGTCTATTTTAGAACAAAACTCAATACTTTTTGGATCACCACCGTGCTCTCCACAAATACCAAGTTTAAGTTTTTTATTAGTTTCCCTTCCCCTTGATGAGGCAATTTTAATTAACTCACCAACTCCACTTTGATCAAGGCTAACAAAAGGATCAATTTCAAATATTTTATTATTTAAATAATCATTTAAAAATTTACCCGAGTCATCTCTGCTGATACCAAATGTTGTTTGTGTTAAATCATTTGTGCCAAAACTAAAAAAATCCGCATATTTTGAAATTTCTTTAGCTTGCAAAGCTGCCCTCGGAAGCTCTATCATAGTTCCAACAATGTACTTTATTTTGGTTTGATATTTTTTTTGAATTTTACCAGCTATACGATTAACCAGTTCTCTTAATATCTTGAGTTCTATATCTGTAGAAACAAGCGGTATCATGATTTCAGGCGTAATAGATTTTATTTTTTCTTTTTTACATTCGACGAGTGCTTCAAATATTGCCTCGCACTGCATTTCGTAAATTTCCGGAAAAGATATGCCAAGACGGCAACCTCTATGTCCTAACATTGGGTTTTGTTCATGGAGTTCTTCTATTCTGTCTTTAACTTCTTTATGATCCACGTGAAGAGAGCTTGCCACTTCTTCAATTTCCTTTTCTGTTTTTGGTAAAAACTCATGTAAAGGTGGATCAAGTAACCTAACCGTAACAGGCAATCCGTGCATAATTTTAAAAATATTTTTAAAATCATTTTTTTGGTGTGGTAAAAGTTTTGCTAAAGTATTATTTCTGTCTTCCTTAGATTTAGATAAAATCATTTGTCTTATAAATAAAATTCTTTCTTGATCAAAAAACATATGTTCAGTTCTACAAAGCCCGATACCTTCTGCACCAAATTCTCTTGCTACTTTAGAGTCTTTCTCTGTTTCAGAGTTAGTTCTTATTTTTAATTTTCTAAATTCATCTGCCCAATTCATAATAGTTAAAAAATATTTTGAAATTTTTGGCTGTACAGTGGGCACAGTTCCAAGCATAACTTCTCCATTTGCGCCATCAATAGTAATTGTGTCTCCTTCTTTAACGCTTATATTTCCAGCCTTAAATTGCTTAGTTTCGTAATCAATTATAATTTCTGTTGAGCCTGAAACACAAGGTCTACCCATGCCTCGAGCAACGACTGCAGCATGACTTGTCATACCACCTCTTGTAGTCAGAATGCCTTTGGCTGCGTACATACCGTGAATATCTTCAGGTGAAGTTTCTACTCTGACTAAAATTGTATTCTGCATCACTCCATTAAGACGTTCAGCTTCTTCTGCTGCAAAAACAACTTTTCCAGATGCTGCACCAGGCGATGCTGGAAGGCCTTTAGCAATAATTTTTTTCTCTACGTTTTTATCTAAAGTAGGGTGAAGTAAGGTATCCAAAGTATTAGGATCAATTCTTAAAATTGCTTCTTTTTTTGTAATTAATTTTTCTTTAACCATATCTACCGCAATTTTAATTGCGGCTTCTGCAGTTCTTTTTCCTGATCTTGTTTGTAAAATCCATAATTTATTATTCTCAACAGTAAATTCAATATCTTGCATGTCTTTGTAATGTTTTTCTAATTTCAGTAAAGTTTTTTTTAAAGCTTGATAAACTTTTGGCATCGTCTCTTCCATAGAAGGTTCATTTGAACCTGCATTTATTTTTGCTTTTTTGGTTATATGTTGTGGAGTTCTTGTACCAGCTACAACATCTTCACCTTGCGCATTAATTAAGTATTCGCCAAAAAAAATATTTTCTCCCGTTGAAGGGTTTCTTGTAAAGACAACACCGGTTGAACAATCATTACCCATGTTACCAAATACCATAGACTGTATATTAACTGCTGTACCCCAATGATCTGGAATTTGGTTTAATTTTTTGTAAGTTTTGGCACGTTGACTATCCCATGACAAAAATACAGCACAGATCGCGCCATAAAGTTGTTCTTGAACATTTTGTGGGAATTTTTTTTTAGTTTCTTTTTTAACCAATTCTTTAAATCTTTGTATTAATTCATCCCAATCACTTTCTTCCAAATCTGTATCAAGTAAAACACCTCTATTTAATTTTAGGTTCTCAATCATTGCTTCGAACAAATGTCCTTCTATATTTAAAACGACATTGCTATACATCTGAATAAATCTTCTGTAACTATCTTTGGCAAATCTTCCATTTAAAGTTTTCTTCGTCAAAGCGATTACAGTTTGGTCATTTAAACCAAGATTGAGAATAGTGTCCATCATTCCTGGCATTGAAATTCTAGCTCCTGAACGCACAGAGATTAACAAAGGATTTTTCAAGTCACCAAATTTTTTTCTTGTAAGTTTTTCAATACTTTTTAATTCTAGTTGAATATTTTTTAAGACTTGTTTTGGTAATTTTTTTTTATTTTTATTGAAGAGATCACATACTTCAGTGGAAATTGTAAAACCTGGCGGGACAGGCAAACCTAATCTGCCCATTTCAGCTAAGTTTGCACCTTTACCACCAAGTATATTTCTTGGATTTTTGATGTTTTTAATTTTTTTATTATTAAAATTAAAAGTTAAGTTACTCAATTAAGACCTTATAAATTTGTTTTTAAAAATACTAACAAATTAATTTATAAAAATATATGGGACAAAATATTATAAAATGATTAATTAATGAATTTTCCTATACACACTCGTAAAAGTGTGTATGGGGAACTATGTTTCGAACAATTATTTAAGTAATTTTCTGTAAGTAAATATGACAGCTAAAACTATTATTATTGCCGCAGTACCCTGACTGCCAAGGCTATTAAGCAATGCAATTAAGTTTTTTGTTACCTGTGAACCAAAAAAAGCAACATTTGGTCCAAACACTATTTCTGCAATAACTGACACTGCCAATAACAGAACGGCAATTTCTAAAAATTTATTTAAATAAAATCTAATTTTATTAATCCAGTTTAGCATAATTTTCTTTCTTTTTTTACTATTACCACCTTAGATTTTAAACCAAACTAAGGTGGTAATTATTATTTTTTTAGCTAGTTTCATAAAGCGAACTAGCCTTAGCTTACTTATAGAAGCCTAGAATAATGATAGCAGCTACTAATCCAACTATACCTGCGTCTCCTAAACCTTGTACTAGCCCAATGATGTTTGATGCAATTGCGCCAACAAACGGAACATTTCCACCTAGTAGGCTAACAACGATACCTAAACCAAGTAATGAAATAATTACTTTAGTTAAGCTATCGAACATTGTGCTTAATCCTGACAATATTTTCATAAGTACTCCCTCA
>Ga0114999_10002059_pt1 | contig 27049 bp, 24 predicted proteins | sample ArcticOcean_MG_C_3_FD_89820 | JGI IMG/M metagenome (GOLD analysis project Ga0114999, IMG submission 89820) | Marine microbial communities from western Arctic Ocean - ArcticOcean_MG_CB8_126 | ecosystem: Environmental > Aquatic > Marine > Oceanic | place: Arctic Ocean: Canada Basin | collected...
GAGAGACGACGCAAGAGCGGATGTGTTCGATTACATCGAGCGCTTCTACAACCGAAAACGCCGACATGGATATGTCGGAAATATCAGTCCTGTCCTGTTCGAAAACCAGACAGTAGGACTTAACTCAGGTGTCCACGAAACGTAGGCAAGACCAGAACACGCTTAGCGCCTTCATCAAGAGTACCGATCAACCATGCAATCGGCCTCGTATCGTGCATCAAAGCGGTTCCGATACCGCACACTACTGCACGCGTATCTTCGCGAGGCAGTCGCAGCTCAGGCGTCAGGTTAGTGTGATCAAAATGTTACGTGAGACAGCCAAAAAATTGCCTTTAAGGTCATGGCAAACACCACTAGTCTCAAGCATCAGATCTGCTAACTCTCGAACTACCGATGAACGAGTCAACGAAATTTACAGGTAGAGAGTTTCGTCAGGCGCTGGGCACGTTTGCGACTGGTGTCACTGTCGTCACAACCACCGATTCCAACGGGCTACCACGTGGCTTTACGGCCAACTCGTTTACGTCGGTCTCATTAGAGCCACCATTGGTCTTGGTTTGTCTTGCCAGCGATGCGGCGACCTGCCCTGTCTTCACGGACAACGGCTTTTTCAATGTGAACGTGCTGGCTGAGAATCAGCAAGATGTTGCCTCGATATTCGCCTCACCAGGAGATGATCGTTTCGAAAAAGTCTCATGGTCCATTGGCGAAAACGGTCGACCGATTCTCGACGACACGATTTCGCGATTCGAATGCCAGACCAGTGAAGTCTATGAAGCGGGTGACCACTTTATTTTGCTGGGCAGAGTGACTGACTACAATTTCTCCAGCCGCAGTCCTTTGGTGTACTGCAGCGGCTCCTATGTCGAGTTCGGGCTTCTGCAACGCGCAATGGAAGCGGCCAGCAGCGGCAGACTTACGCGAATATCGGCCGTTGTTGATTGCGGGGGCTCAATCCTGCTGGCAAAAAACATGGCGTCCAAAACTTTGGCATTGCCCTCAGCGCCCCACGTTGGCGTGGCAGAGGAAGACGAATCGCTCATTGGCAAGCTTGCTGGGAATGGAGTTGAAGTCGAGACGACCTTCGTTTGCTCCGTTTACGAAGATACTGCAACCAAAACCAACAACATTGTTTATCGCGGCATCGCGACCAAAGTAAACAAAGCGGCAATTCACGACTACGAGCTGGTTGCCCTGGACGATATCCCCTGGGATCAATTGTGCGATGACCCACTACGCATGCTGCTTACCCGTTACATAGAAGAAACAGAGGTAGATGCTTTTGGCGTTTACGTAGGCGACAACGTGCATGGTGAAGTCCATAAGTTGCGCGCCGGATCCTAATTAACGAACACAGAATGGTATGAAGGAACACGAATGAGAATCGGCTATTTTTGCAATATGACCAACTGGTCGCACAAGGCTTACGATGTGTTGATCGATGAAGTGCGTGAGATTGGCGTCCATTGTGACGAAACAGGATGGGACTCCATCTGGTTTACTGAGCACCACTTGAACCATGAAGGAATGGACGCTTGCCCGAACCCGTTGTTGTTCGGCGCCGACATGGCCGCACGCACGAAGCAAATTCGAATCGGTCAAGCGGCGAACATCATTCCGTTCTGGAACCCACTCCGCGTCGCGGAAGACATCGCCGTGCTCGATCACATGTGCAAGGGGCGTCTTGAGGTCGGCATGGGCCGTGGCGTATACGGCCGCGAAGCAATCCACATGAACCCTGAAGCCGATCTCAATGACCAAGCGAAAAATTTTCGCTTGTTTAACGAGTCGCTGGAAATCATGAAGAAAGCCTGGACCGAGGATTTATTTAGTCACGACGGGGAGTTCTACGCCTACCCAGCGAAGGACTTCGTGTGGAAGCACGACATGAGCCCCCCTGACCCCAGCTTCATGGACATGGAAACCAACACTCTGACGAAAATCGGTGTCGTGCCAAAACCATATCAAAAACCTCACCCACCCCTTTGGCAGGTTGTTGACGGACACCGATCAATCGATTGGGCGGGACGAAATGGTTTGAATTGCATCATGTGGATACCCACGGTCAAGGCGCTCAAAGAGCGTTTCGAGGTTTATCAAACAGCGCGTTCTGAAACAGAAGGACGAGATGTTCCACTAGGTGAAGGGATTTCCTTGGTACGCGATATGTTTGTCGCTGATTCGATGGACGAAGCGCGCGAAAAAGCAGCGGAAGGAATCATGACCTACATACGTTGGATCGCGCATTGGCGCGGCTTGGGTAATCACATGAATCCGGGTGAAGAATTACCGGAAACACCGGGTAAGCTGGATCTGTTGGACTACGACTTCCTGCATCCACGCAATCTACTCTTCGGCACACCCGACTACGTTGCCGAAAAAATTGATGAGCTCAAAACTGAACTCAATTTGCAGCATTTACAGGTATGGTCGAACTTCCCCGGCATGAATCATGACGACGTGATGCAGAGTGTTCGATTATTCTCCGAAAATGTCTTACCTCAATTCGCCGACTAGGGGACGGATAGGAATGCATCGGTGACAACCGCTTATGATGTTTCGGGCACTGGCCCTACGGTCATCCTCGTGCATGGCCTTGGCCTGAATCGAAATATGTGGTGCTGGCAGCGCGAGGCCTTGGCGGCCGATCATCAAGTCATTCAATACGATCTACTCGGTCACGGCGAAAGCGCGAAGCCAACGGGCCCTTATTCAATGGAGCGTATGGTCGAGCAGATCGCCGAGTTAATGGCTGCATTAAACATTCCGAAGGCCACATTGATCGGGTTCTCCCTTGGTGGTTTGATCGTTCGTGCTTTCGCGTTGGCACATGCTGATAAAACCCAAGCCCTGGTGATACTCAACTCCGCGCATGCAAGAACTCGTACGCAGCGAAATGCGATTTTAGAGCGAGTAAAGCAAGCAGAGGAAGACGGCCCAGGTGCCACAATCGACGCCGCGTTGGTGCGATGGTTCAGCGAAGAGTTTGGCAGACAAAACCCACGCGTATTGGATCAGGTGCGAACCTGGGTAACGCAAAACGATGCGGACGCCTATCCTGCCGCGTATCGTTTATTAGCCAACGGCGATATTGGTCTGGAGAAAACGATTGCTGCCATTGAGTGCCCAACCTTAATAATGACCGGCGAGGAAGACTTCGGAAACTCGCCCGAAATGGCAGGTCAGATGGGGGCCATTATGCCGAACGCCAAAGTTGCGATTTTGCCAGGTCTGCGGCACATGGCGTTGGCGGAGAACCCTGAGATGGTTAATTCAGTACTCTTGGAATTCCTTGGGCACCATTCGACAGTTTGATCACCGCGTAATTTAGGAACTAACTATGGCGAGCAGCAAAGAAATCATTGGTGAACCGCTGGTAATCGGCGGAAGGACACTCTCACTTTCACGTGCCGTACGCGCTGGCGATATGATCTACCTGACTGGGCAGATACCGATGCAAGATGGCGCACCGATGACCGACGGCAGCATTGAGGATCAGACTCGAAGTTGCATCGAGAATATTCGGGCAACGCTGCAGTTGGCGGATTGCGATCTCGACAATATCGTTAAGACGACCGTATGGCTGAAAGATCGCGCCGACTTTCCTGGCTTCGACAAGACCTACGGTGAATATTTCAGCAACGCGCCACCCGCCAGAACCGGCCTGGTAGGTGAGTTTCTAGTCGACATCAAAGTAGAAATTGAATGCGTGGCGTACGCAGGCTAACAAAAGACGAGACAAGCACATGACGGCACTAAAAAATTATCAAATGTACATCGACGGTCAATGGGTCGATGCGGAAGGTGGCGATTCGTTCACGAGCGTCAACCCGGCTACTGGCGAGGAATGGGCCCGCATACCCGCGGCAACGGCCGCAGACGTCGATCGGGCCGTTAACGCGGCGCATCGAGCGTTCACGTCCGGTCCTTGGTCAACAATGTTGCCGACCGAACGGGGCGCACTACTCCGCAACCTCGCTGAGTTAATGAAGAAACATTCCGAGATGCTGGGCAGAACTGAGACTGTCGACACGGGGAAATTGTTTGCCGAAACGCGTTGGCAAGCCGCTTATCTCTCGAACTACTATCACTACTACGCGGGACTTGCCGACAAAGTACACGGCGCCACCTTGCCGATCGACAAGCCCAACATGTGGGCAATGACGGTACGTGAGCCGCTTGGGGTTGTTGCCGCAGTTGTCCCCTGGAACTCACAACTCTTTCTCGTTGCGGTCAAGATCGCCCCCGCGCTAGCAGCGGGTAACACGATCGTATTAAAGGCTTCGGAACATGCTTCTGCTGCGATGCTTGAGTTCGGAAAAGTTTTCGAAGAAGCCGGTTTTCCTCCCGGAGTGATCAACATTGTTACCGGCACCGGCGACCCTTGTGGTGCTGCACTAACATCGCATCCTCTGGTCGATCGCATTAGTTTTACGGGTGGCTTGAACGCCGCCCAGCAAATAATTCGCAATTCCGCGGAGAATTTCGCGGAAGTCTCGTTAGAGCTCGGCGGCAAATCACCCATGGTGATCTTTGACGACGTCGATATCGAAAATGCCGTAAACGGTATTTTGCTGAGCATCTTCAGCGCCACCGGTCAGAGTTGTGTTGCTGGCTCACGCCTGCTTATTCAGGACTCGATGTACGATCAACTCATTGAAAAGGTCGCCGCACGGGCAGCGCAAATTAGAATTGGCGATCCGTTGGACGACAACAGTCAAATGGGCCCGCTCGCCACATTGGGACAACTCGAGCGTATCGAGGAAACGGTTGCCAATGCAATTGAGAATGGCGCCACACTGGTTCACGGTGGCAAGGTGCCGGACCATACCGATAAGGGCTGGTATTATGAACCTACGATCGTTTCCTGTCCAAGCCAGGACCTCAGAATTGTCCGCGAAGAAATGTTTGGCCCCGTCGTGAGCGCATTAAAGTTTAGCGATGAAGAGGAAGCCGTGGCACTCGCAAATGACTCACGATTCGGACTCGCCGCTGGCGTGTTTACCCGGGATATCGGCCGTGCGTTGCGCGTTACGAAAGCGATTCGTGCTGGCATAGTATGGGTGAACACCTACCGGGTCGTTTCACCTATGGCGCCATTTGGCGGATTCAAAGACAGTGGTCATGGTCGCGAATCGGGCCTTGACGCAATTTACGATTACACACGGGCCAAAACTGTTTGGCTCAACACCTCACCGGATCCGATCGACGATCCATTTCGAATGCAATAACAGAGTGAATCGATGACAAGCAAAAAATTTGAAGACGGACTCAAGGTCCGTAAAGAAGTTCTCGGCGAGAAGTACGTCGACGCTGCGCTAAAGAACGTCGACGATTTCAATCGACCCATGCAAGAACTCGTAACTGAGTATTGCTGGGGCAGCATCTGGACTCGAGAAGGACTACCACGCAAAACGCGGAGCTTACTCAACCTCGCGATGCTAACGGCACTCAACCGGCCACACGAAGTGCGCGCGCACGTATTGGGCGCCATTAACAATGGTGTGACTCGAGACGAAATCATGGAGACCTTACTACAGGCTGCCGTTTATTGTGGCGTGCCTGCGGGCATCGATAGCTTCAGAACAGCCAAGGCCGTATTCGCTGAATTGGATGAACAGGAACAAACATGAATAGAAATGTCATTATTACTTGCGCCGTCACTGGTGCGGGAGACGCATGGTCGCGACATCCGGATTTGCCGGTCTCAACAGATCAGATTGCCGCAGCAGTATTGAGCGCAGCGGAAGCAGGTGCGGCTGTTGCGCATATTCACGTACGCGACCCGCAAACCGGGCAAGGCTCACGTGACGTAGACTTATTTGCTGCCGTGGTTGAAAAGGTTCGCGCCAGCGACACAGACGTCATCATCAATCTCACCGCTGGCATGGGTGGCAGCTGGTTTCCGTCCGAAGATGGCGACCCGAGCATGCCCGGCCCCGGCACCGACATGATTGGCCCGGCAGAACGACTCGCCCATGTCGACAAAGTACGTCCGGATATTTGCAGCCTGGATTGCGGCACAATGAACTTCGGCGAAAACGAAACCTATATCAGCACCCCGGGTTACCTGACCAAGATGGCGGAACTCACACAAAGTTGGGGTGTGAAGCCCGAGATGGAGGTTTTCGATCTCGGGCACGTTCGCCTGGCCAAAGAGTTAATCAATCGCGGTGTCATTGATGCGCCGCCAATGTTCCAAATTTGCCTCGGCATACCATGGGGTGCAGATGCCGACACAGAAAGCATGCTGGCTATGCGTAACGCATTACCACCAGGTGCGAACTGGGCGGGCTTCGGGATTTCGAGAATGGAAATGCCAATGGTTGCCCAGGCAGTGCTGCTCGGAGGGCATGTACGCGTTGGTCTGGAAGACAATCTATATCTGGATAAAGGCGTGCTTGCGTCAAACGCCGACCTGGTGACGAGAGCGACGGAAATTATTAGCCGTCTCGGCGCGAAAGTTGCAACGCCCGATGAAGCACGCGAGATACTGGGTTTGCGTAAGTGAGACCCGTCAAAAACGCTAGGAGAAAGCAGTGAAGGAAGCTCGAATAGACAAGGTTCTATTCTTCACAGCAACCGGCATCGCTATTGCTGTCTGTATTCCTTTGGGGCTCATACCCGAACGAGCAGAGCAGTTTATCTCAGAACAATACGTTTGGATTTCAAGCAATCTGGGCGTGTTTTATCAAATGTTTACCGTGCTCGCATTCTCCTTTCTTATTTGGCTGGCGCTCGGCAAGTACGGCTCAATCCGTCTCGGCGGCACGGGCGACAAACCGGATTATTCGACCTTTTCCTGGGTTGGCATGTTGTTTTGTGCCGGGACCGGCGCCTCTTTACTCGTCTGGGCCGGTGTTGAGTGGGCGTTTTACATTGACTCACCCCCCTTCGGCGCAGTGGCACGCTCGGCCGAAGCTATCGAATGGGCGTCGTCTTACGGCGCGTTCCATTGGGGCGTTGCTGCGTGGAGCTTCTACGCGTTGCCAACGATTGCGATTGCCTATCCCTATTACGTGCGCAACGTTCCGTACCTGCGTGCCAGCACTTCTTTGCACGCAATTCTCGGTAAGGACGGTGGAAACTCGCCAATAGGCCGGGCAGTCGATTTGGCCGCGATGATTGCGCTACTGGGCGGCGCCGGTACATCGCTAGGTGTCATTGCGCCGACAATAGCGGCAAGCGTTGCCGAGTTACTCAACTTGGAGACCTCCTTTTCACTCGAGCTCATCGTCATGTCCGTGTGTATTGGATTGTTTGGCGCGAGTGTTTATCTCGGTCTGGATAAGGGCATCAAAAGACTGAGCGATATCAACGTCGTTTTGATTCTGGGCCTGCTTCTGTTCGTACTAATCGTTGGACCAACCCTTTTCATTCTCAAAAACTCACTCAATACCACCGGCGTTCTGTTGCAAAACTTTATACGGATGATGACCTGGACTGATCCGGTCGAGAAGTCTGGATTTGTTGAAACATGGACGGTGTTTTATTGGGCGTGGTGGATCGCTTTTGCGCTTCCCGTTGGCGTCTTTATTACACGAATTTCGCGTGGCAGAACCATTCGGCAGGTCATCCTGTCAATGCTTAGTTTTGGTACGTTCGGTTGCTGGCTTTTCTATTTCATTCTAGGCAACTATTCACTCTCACTCGAGTTAAGCGAAACCTTTTCGGTGACTGGCAGCCTTGCCGAGAACGGCATGTACGTTACGGTCGAAAATATTATCTCAACCTTGCCATTTGGCGTTGCCGCGTTATCGTTATTTATTATTGCCAGCGTCATTTCCGTGGCTACAACCTATGACTCGGCGTCTTACACACTGGCATCCACGGCGACGCAGGAATTGAAGGAAGGCGAAAATCCAGCTCGATGGCACCGCCTGTTTTGGGCTGCGATTTTAGGTCTGGTGCCCGTATTCATGATGTTCGTTGGCGGACTGGACATCATCCGCTCGGGCGTTCTGGTGGTTTCACTGCCTCTCTTGCTCATCGGCGTGGCGATGATCGTGTCGCTCGTGAAGTCGCTAAGAAGCCACTAACTGTCTGTCGATAAATTTTCTGCGCCACCGAACGTCGCCGGCTGTACTACGGTGGAGGTCAGAGTCAAGACTCTGACCCTTTAGCTAATTCATTGCGCTTCTTCGACGATCCAATCAATAAAGTCTTGTACCTGAGGTAATGGTGACAATGACTTCGGTACAACGGCATACACCGTTTGATTTTGCGTTTGCTGCTCTCCAAGCGGTCTCACGAGACGGCCATCGGATAAAAAGTCGTCAACGAGGCCGCTAAAACCTAAGGCGACACCCTCTCCCTGTAGCGCCAGTTGCATCACGTTGTCGTACGAGTTTAGACCCATCAATCGAAACGACGGCGGCACACGGACATCCATGGCATTCAACCACCACCACCAATCTTCTGTCGAGTGCGTTGCTCCGTCGAGGTTAATGAGTGTGTGTTGCAGTAAATCTGCCGTCGCCGCTAAAGGCGCCGTTGCATCCAAGTAAGATTGGGAGCACACGGGGAACGCGAAAATATTGAATAAGCGAATCGGCGTCAATTCCGGCCAACGACCATCGCCATAGCGCAAGCCGACATCGATGCCATCGGTAATGAGGTTTTGCGGTTGATCCGAGATAGCGATGTGAATTTCGATATTCGGAAATCGTTTGCGAAATTCTGCCAGGCGTGGCGTAAGCCAAAATGATCCTATCGCTATCGTCGCGCCTACCGTGATCTTGAAGTTTTGACGCGGTGCGCGAATTATCCCGGAGACATAAGCGATCTTTTCGAGACTCTCGCGCACAACGACTTGCAACTTCTTACCCTCAGGGGTTAGCGCGATGGCGCGGTGCAAGCGCTCAAAGACTTTCACCCCGAGGTGTTCTTCGAGCACCCGAATATGGCGACTGACCGCCTCACGACTGATACGAATCTCTTCACCGGCACGAGTCAAACTCAAGTGTCGAGAGGCTGCTTCAAACGCAACCAGACTCTTTAAGGGTGGGAGATTAGCGGACAGGCTTTGCATGAACTAAATGTTACGCGAAAACCAGCCAATTTCAATTGGCGGAACACTCACTACCTGGGGAAACCTCTGATTAACTGGACGCCGTAATTTGGAATTGAAAGTTTGTATTTCTCCAAAACGGATATGCCGATCATAGATAGTTCAGAAAGCGAGGGTCCGCTTACGACCGAGGCTGTGTGAAAACCTAATATTACGTCTTTGCGAGGAGGCGGAGCCGACGAAGCAATCCAGTTAATTCAATGATTTATGGATTGCTTCGCTGCGCTCGCAAAGACGAATCTGAAGTTTTCACACAGCCTCGACCAGAAGCGGTCGAACCGGAAACGCGGGTGAGCAACCGGTTCGTGTACCTCGGTGTTTATCGAAGCGACCGCTAACGCTTCTCGTACAATAGGACGCCGAATGAGTGGCCAATGGTTGACCCCTGCTTACTCGTCGGGATCGAAGACGTCCTCAATTTGTTGTTCGAAAAGGCGAGCAATCTTGAAGGCCAGTGGGAGTCCGGGATCGTATTTGCCGGTTTCGATGGCATTAACGGTTTGTCGGGAGACCTGAAGCTGGTCGGCAAGGGTTGCCTGCGACCATTCTCTCTCGGCTCGTAACACGCGCAAACGGTTTTTCATCTGAAACGCCAGGTGCCGAGGAGCTGTCCTATCGTCCAGCTGAAAATCATGACTACGATAATGTGGTCAGTCTCCAGCTGGGGTGCACCGGCCGCTTCCGCCAGTTGGTGCCTGCGGTGACGAGCACACCCGCCGCAAAGCCCAGCGCGAGCCCTTCGAGCTGAATCTTGCGCAGGAGTTCGTCCGCCATGCGCAGGAAGCGTAAATAGGCGAACACAGCGACAATGGCAATCAGATTGGGCGCCGCCACCAGAAACCAAACCAGTGCAGTTGCGAGATCTAAATCTGCTTTCAATGTCCAACTAGCGGCCATGTAACTCACCGCCCAGGCAAGCATCCATCCAGCGAACCGGTTCTGGTTGCGCCGGTCAAGCTTTGTACCGGAGCAACTCTTGATCGCTTCCCACCAGCTTCTCAACTTCACGTCACTGCTTGTCAGTGTGTCAATCCTCATTGTCATTGTGTAAAGGTTGCTTGATTACACGGACTGTATAGCACCATTTACAACATGTCAATGACGCTTGACTATCTTCCTACGGATGTTTCTCCCACGATCAAGGATGCGTGTGGTGAGGTTCGCCTTGTGGGCTGTAAAGCAGACGTTAGGGCAGCTGGATGCCTGCCATTTTCATGAGCGTTGTGGAAGCTGTGGCACGAAGTCCGCTTTACCCGAGAGCGATCGTTCAAATCATCGAAAAATCACAAAATTGACGATCTGCTTTCGGTCAGAAGCAGACGCCTGAAATCAATCTACTCATCCACAGCTTCAAAATTTCGATACATATCCATGTCCGATTTCGTCTCCAACTCGAGAAGTTCGACATCGATACTGCCCTCCTCAGCAATAAACCAGCTGTTCTGGAAGCCCAGAAATGCACCATGAAACATCATCAGAAACGGAAACTCATCATGAGTTTCGAGAGGTTCCTCGCTTGTCAAACCGTCATAGAAAATCCTGCTGGTCTCGGAGTCGGAGCCAATTTGCAAATTCCAATTCTGCACCGCTACGTTGGCGTCATTTGCCGAAGCGGACCGAACCGCGCTCACGCTATCGTTAACCTGAACACCAACATAAATGAGGGAAATCACTACTGCGAAAGCGCCAATGATCTCCGCGATGCTAGCCAAATCTGAAAGTTTCGATTTCATAGAATATTCTCTCGCAATTTCAAATCCCCGATACGACCACTGAGCAGATCGTCCGAATTGGGTCACAAGCAGATCTTTTCGCTGATTCTACCCGAATGTCGGCTTCCGGGAGCAAAGCAGACATCGGTCACTGTCTAAAAAAATTCAAGCAATTGTCTGCCTCACAGTTCGGGGTCTGAATTAGTCAGGAACGTCAAACACCCCATCTAGCGCTTTTCTTATCGCAACAAGACCTTCGTCACGCTGCCGATTCAGGGTGCCGTAATCTCGATCACCGGCCACCTCCAGACTTCCATCTATGAGTTTTCTGGCCAGTTCCGGGGTCAATTCCGGTGCTTCCATCCGCGACCATGGCAATTTCAGTGCCGGGCCGAATTGTTCCAGGCAATATTCCATCCCGCCCTCTCCGCCGCCAATATGATAAGCGAGGCACGGGCCCATCATGGCCCAACGTGGGCCAGGACCATTAACGATGGCGGTATCGATGTCCGCAACCGTCGCTTCTTCGTTCGCGATCATGTGGAGCGCCTCACGCCACACGGCTTCTTGCAATCGCGTGGCAACGAAACCTGGAATTTCACGCTTTAAAACCAATGGTGCTTTGCCGACATGCTTATAGAAAGCCGCGACCCACTCGACCGCTGCAGGTGACGATTTCTCGCCACCGACAACCTCAACCAATGGTAGTAAGTAAGGAGGGTTGAAGGGATGCCCCACGACCGTTCTCGCCGGCGTACTACACGTCGACTGAATGTCCGTCATCTTCAACCCGGATGTGCTGGATGAAATAACGACGTTCGCCGGGACCAATTCACTCAGTTTTTGGTAGAGCGTTCTCTTTAATTCCAAATTCTCAGGCGCACTCTCTTGTATGAACTGGGCATCCGCTGTTGCCAGGGCGAGATCATCAGTGCAATTCAATTGATCGATAGAAGCACCGTCAGCCAACCCAAGTTGCTCAAGGCTGATCCACGCATCGGCAACGAGTGTCCGCAACGACGCCTCTTCGCTCATTGCATGCACATAACTGGTTACTGCGTAGCCACGCGACAGAAAGAAAGCGGCCCATCCAGCCCCGATTGGGCCCGCACCTATACAGGTAATTTTTTGTACAGACGATACGTCAATACCCGAAAACACTTCGCTCATTCTGTTACCTCAAATAATCCCGCGATCATTGCCCCGTAAATTTGGCATCGCGTTTCTCGACGAAGGCGTTGACGCCTTCGCTCGCATCGTCAGAAGCCAACAGCTTGCGATAAATGGGCAAATCTGCAGTTCGCATCACGTCGAACGAATCGCGTATTGTCTTGCCATCGATTGCGCGCAACACTTCTTTAAGTGACTGCAAAGCCAGCGGCGCGACGTTTGATAATCTATTCGCCCACTCCATTGCGGTCTCCATCAATTTATCCGCGGGTACCACTTTGTTGACGAGCCCATATTGAGCAGCATCGGCAGCCGACATGCGTTCGCCGAGCAAGAACATCTCCATGGCTTTGTTGTACGGCAAGCGACGCGGCAAGCGTTGAATTGCGCCAGCATCAGGAATTAGGCCAAGGGGTAACTCAGGCAATGCAAATTCGACATGATCCGCTGCTATTAGCAAGTCGCATCCAAGTGCCATCTCAAATCCACCGCCAATAACGAGACCATTCAATGCTCCTATTACGGGCTTGTTCAGATCCCACATTTCCGTCAGTCCGGCGAAACCACCGGGGCCGTAGTCGTCTTCCCACCAGTTGTCCATCTGCATTTCGCCGGAATCAACTGCCTTCAGATCCCAGCCAGCTGAAAATATTTTCTCGCCGGCGCCAGTCAGCACACCGACAGACAAATCAGGATCATCTCGCAACATCGCAAATGCCGCACCCAGCTTTTGGCTGGTCGCAATATCGATTGCATTCGCTTTCGGGCGATCGAGCACAACTACCAATACTCGCCCTTCTCGCGTGACTCTTACCTGTTCGTCCATCATTTACTCCTGATCCATACCGTTAGTGGTCGTTGTTTCCATTTCGAATTCTGCGCGAAATTCACCAAATTATCGACACATATTCATGCCGCTCTCACGGACGCATATGGGTGGCGCACACGGAGCAATCGGCCGCGTCTTCGGTCTGGCGAATTTCAACAAAAAACAATATCCTGCGACTGCGATCAATGCTTGGCATTGCCATGACACTAGTTTGGGGAAGCCCCGTTGCCAATAACTGAAAATGCGCCACTCCGCCGTTTGCTGGCACCCCGTAGCGTCGCTTTTTTTGGCGGCAGTATTGCGGAGATGTCGATTCGGCGGTCGCAGGATATTGGCTTTACAGGTGAAATTTGGCCAGTTCATCCCACTCGGAGTGAACTCGCGGGCATTAAGTGTTTCCAGTCGGTCGAAGACCTTCCCGGCGTGCCCGATGCCGCTTATATCGCTATTCGTCGTGAGCTGACGATTGAAACGGTTCGAGCCCTTTCCGCCTTAGGGGTTGGTGGTGTTGTCTGCTATGCAGCCGGATTTTCGGAGTCTGGTCCTGAGGGCGAAATCCTGCAGGCGGAGCTGATAGCAGCTGCCGGCGACATGCCAATTATCGGCCCCAATTGTTTTGGCATGGTCAACTACGTGGACCAATGCGCTTTATGGCCCTATTTGTTTGGTGGTGATTCCGTCGAACGCGGTGTGGCGATCATTTCCCAGAGCGGCAACATCGCCATGAATCTGACGATGAATGATCGGTCGTTGAATATCACACATATCATAGCCGGCGGGAATCAGGCGACACTTGGCCCCGCCGATTATATTGAGGCATTGCTCGATGACGATCGCGTGAGTGCGATCGGCATGTACATCGAGGGCTTTGACGACGTCGATAAGTTCGCGGTAATGGCGGCACGCGCAGCGCGCAAGAAAATTCCGATCGTTGTTTTGAAGGTAGGCAAGACAGAGGCAAGCGCACGACAGTCAAATAGTCATACGAGCTCACTCACAGGTTCAGATACGCTGCACGATGCATTCTTCGACCGACTTGGCGTCATACGGGTTAACTCGCTGAATCGTTTATTGGAAACACTAAAAATTCTTGATCTGGCTGGCCCGTTGTCAGGCCGAAACGTCATGACACTCTCATGCTCGGGCGGCGAAGCGGCGATCATTGCGGACCTGGTGCCGGAAGTTGGGCTGGAAACGAAACCGTTTTCTTCAGCTCAGTTCGCAGATCTGGAAGCTCAGTTTCCGCCCTACGTTACTGTTTCGAATCCCTTTGACTACAACACATCCGTGTGGGGCGATCGGCCGGCGATGGAGCGTTGTTTTACATCGTCAATGAACGGCGATCATGACGCAGCGTTTCTCGTTTATGACGAACCGTATATGGATAGTCCGGAGGTCGAAGAGTGGACGATTGCCATGGATGCGTTTGTCGTTGCACATCAAAACACTGGCATGCCTGCTTTTCTGACCTCGTCGATTAGTGAATTGCTACCCAAGGCAACGCGAGAACGCGCGCTTGCCGGAGGTGTCGTGCCACTGCAAGGACTGGAAGACGGTATGTACGCTTATGCGGCTGCCGCACGCTACTACGAATTTGTTGAGTATCATCAAGAAGGCGTAAATCTGCCGCGACACGCAACCCATGTCCATGAGTCCGACCAGCGAGTCGTAATGGATGAATGGGCGAGCAAACAAGCGCTGGCAGAATTTGGCCTTCCCGTACCTGCCGGAGGAACAGGCAACGCAACTGAAGTTGCCGGTATTGCAGAAGGACTGGGTTATCCTGTTGTCGTAAAAGCGGTCGGTGAAAAATTTCTCCATAAAACCGATCTTGGTGTCGTAAAACTAAACCTCACAGACGAGGCTGCGGTCGTCAACGCTGTGGCTGAAATTGCAGCAAGCGCATCTGACAAAGGCGTTCAAGTCGAGCAATTTCTCGTTGAACGCATGGCGGACGCGCCGCTTGCCGAGTTAATTGTCGGGGTCAAACGCGACGAACAGTTCGGACCCGCATTGGTTATTGGTAGCGGCGGCATTCTTGTTGAGTTGATTGCCGATAGTGTCAGCCTGCTTCTTCCGGCAACCGAGGATGACATCAGAGCGGCGATCGAATCGCTGTCTGTTGCGCGCCTCATCCAGGGCTATCGCGGTAGCCAGAGCGGTGATATTCACGCGTTGTCCAAAGCAATCAGCGCAATCGCCGCTTACGCACTCGCGCATTGGGATGTCATCGAGGAACTTGACGTCAACCCATTACTGGTCCTGCCGGGCCAGGGCGGTGTAGTCGCTGTCGATGCTTTGATCATTCACTCTGTATAGCCGCGCAGACTTTACTGTTTTTGTTACATTGTCCTCAGCAATGTTTGGAACGTTCAACACACAAAAAGTAATAGACCTATGAACTATAAGCTGACAGATGAGCAGTCGATGCTGCTCGACTCACTACGTGCATTCCTGGAAGAGGAAATTTATCCACACGAGGCCGCCGCGGATCGCGCCGGTGAAGTTGCACCAGAACTCTCGGAGCATATTAAACAACGAGCCATAGAGATGGGTTTCTACGCCGCCAACCTTCCTGAATCGGTTGGGGGCGGTGGTCTTGACTACACTACTCTTGGATTGATGGAGCGCGAACTCGGCAAAGCAAGTTACGGCCTTGCTGGCAATATCGCGCGCCCTACAGAACTGCTGTTGGCCTGCGAAGGTGAACAGAGGGAAAAATATCTTCTCCCCTGTGTCACAGGTGAAAAACACGAGAGCTTTGGGCTGACCGAACCTGGCGCAGGATCCGACATCATGTCGATGGCGACGCGCGCGGTCGCGGATGGCGACGACTACGTCATTAATGGCAGTAAGCATTTTATAAGCACACCGGTCACCCCGGATTTCGCCATTTTATTTGCGGTAACTGGCGTTGATGAGACCAAACGCGGTCCGCGTAAAAGAGTAACGGCATTTCTGATCGACGCCGGCGAAAAAGGTTTTGATTTACGCCTTGGGCCACTTTGTGCGAGCCAACGTGCTTACCGCACCTACGAAATGAGTTTTACCGATTGTCGCGTACAGAAGTCTGCCATTCTGGGCGAAGAAGGCATGGGCTTGGATCTTGCCAATAAGTGGCTCCACATGGGCCGTGTTTGGGTTGCCGCGCAATGCTGCGGGAAAATGGAACGGCTCAAAGACCTTGCGACAGAATGGGCCGCGTCACGTAAACAATTTGGCCAAACGATTGGAAAGTTTCAGGGCACCGCATTCAAGATTGCCGATATGGCGACAGAACTTCACGCCGCTGACCTGATGACGATGCACGCCTGCAATAACGCAGACAACAACTGCATGACCTCGGATGAGGCTGCTATGTGCAAATTGTTTGCGTCAGAGGCACTCGGTCGCGTCGCCGACAATACCGTACAAATTTACGGCGGCATGGGCTTGATGGAAGAGTTACCGGTTGAGCGCTTATGGCGCGATTCACGACTTGAACGAATCTGGGACGGCACCTCAGAAATTCAGCGACACATCATCGCGAGATCACAACTGCGACCTTATGAAAGTTAAAGGGACCCTGGACAGACTCAGGACCTTACGGTTCGCTGGTATTTCCCGCTAAATGGGTAACACCGTGGTGTGCTTGATTTCCGACAAGGCCATGCTCGAATTGACTTCTTGTACGCCGGGAATTTGTGACAGCTTGTCGTAGATAAACCGCTCATAGCCTTTGATGTCTTCCGCGACGATGCGTAACAGAAAATCGACATTACCTAGCACAACGTAGCAGTCGAGAACCTCGGGATAACGACGCACCGCATCGGCGAAGTCATTCAAATTGCTGCGACCGTGGGACGTTAGTTTCACTTGCGCGAATACCATCGTATTGAGCCCAACTTTTTCGGGGTCGAGAATGACGGGGTGATCTTTAATCACTCCATCATCACGTAGTCGTTGCATACGCCGCCAACAGGCAGATTGAGATAAACCAATGCGTTCGCCAATTGCTGTTGCATTAATTCCAGGTTCGGTCTGGAGGAGTTGCAATATTCGGCGATCTATTTGATCAATGTTAATTTTCGACATAATTTATTCTTATTTCTAAATTTATACATATAGCGTATGTGTCATTGAGGCGTTTAGCAATCAAGTTCGCGAGGACTACCGGGGACTAAGCGTATATATTGTGTGGCTATGCGTATTCGCAGCGGCTGATGAATGGCAGGATATGTCGCCGGTCGTGCACGCGTTGCTGAATTGGATTGAATTCGAATGACAATAAAATCAAGACTTCACATTCCGCGCTCTTCTGCTCGACCCGGTGACAAACCAGACTTCAGCTACCTGAATCTATCTCCCGCAGGGTCGGTTGATAAACCACCCATTGATGTACGCACCAAAGACATTGAACATCTGAGTCTTGAATTAGTACGCGTGCTGGACGATGACCATCGTGCTCAAGGCGCCTGGAATCCCAATCTTGATCCTGATCAATTGCAGATCGGATTGCGCTGGATGCTTCTCAATCGCGTGTTCGACGAACGCATGTGGAAAATTCAGCGTCAGGGAAAGATTACTTTCTACACACAGGCCACCGGTGAAGAAGCGGTTTCTATTGCGCAGGGTATGGCGCTGCGCCCCGGCGACATGTGTTTTCCGTCGTACCGAAATCAGGGATTGTTTCTATATCGCGGCACAAAGCTCGTCGACATGATGTGCCAATGCCTTTCGAACACGCGCGACATGTGTAAAGGACGACAACTTCCCGTTCTTTACCACAACAAAGATGCCAATATTTTTTCCTTGTCCGGAAATCTTGCCACGCAGTATCCCCACGCCGTTGGCTGGGCGATGGCGTCTGCGATTAAAGGTGAAGATCATATTGCTGCGTCATGGCTTGGCGACGGCAGTACTGCGGAAGCTGATTTTCATCACGCCGTTACGTTCGCTGCAATTTATCAAGCGCCGGTCATTCTGAATATCGTTAACAATCAATGGGCGATTTCCACCTTCCAGGGTTTTGCTGGCGGCGAACGCCGACCGTTTGCCGCACGCGGCATAGGTCTTGGCGTGCCAGGAATTCGTGTTGATGGTAATGATTTTTTAGCGGTATACGCCGCGTCATTGTGGGCAGCAGATCGTGCACGCAGAGGCGGCGGCCCGACAATCATCGAACACGTCACGTACCGAGGCGGCGCGCACTCAACCAGTGATGATCCGACTAAATACCGCCCGAAAGATGAGTGGAAATCGTTCCCGCTTGGCGATCCTGTTGAGCGACTCAAGCAGCATTTGATCGGCGAAGGCCACTGGTCTGAAGATCAACACGACGCTGTGATCGGAGAGTATAAAGAGAAGGTACTCGCCGCCTGGAAAGAAGCGCAAACCCACGGAACGATGACCGAAGGCCCACGGCTTAATCCGGACGGAATGTTCGATGACGTTTATGCAGAAATCCCAGCGCATCTACAACGGCAGCGCCGTGAGATGCGAGCGTTGGAGGATTAGCGCATGCCACAAATGAACATGATCGAAGCGATCCGTTCCGGCCTGGACGTTGTTATGGCGAAAGATCCTAATATTGTTGTATTAGGAGAAGACGTCGGTTACTTCGGGGGCGTGTTTCGTTGTACGGACGGACTACAGCGAAAATATGGTGAACATCGCGTCATTGACGCGCCCATTTCGGAGGGCGGCATTATCGGTACAGCCATCGGCATGGGTGTTAATGGTCTGCGTCCAGTTGCCGAGATTCAGTTTGCTGATTACATCTATCCCGGCGTCGATCAGGTCGTTAGTGAGCTTGGTCGATTGCGTCATCGCAGTGGCGGTGAATTCTTTTCGCCCTTAACAATTCGCACCCCTTGCGGCGGCGGTATACGCGGCGGCCAAACTCACTCGCAGTCTCCAGAAGCGATTTTCACTCACATCAGCGGCATTAAAACGGTTATCCCGTCTAACCCTTATGACGCAAAAGGACTGCTCATTAGCTCAATTGAGTCTGACGATCCGGTCATTTTCTTCGAGCCAAAGCGCATCTACAACGGACCGTTTGACGGTGATCCTGATAAACCCGCCGTGCCGTGGACCTCACATCCAAAAGGGGAAGTGCCTCAGGGTTATTACACAGTGCCACTCGGTGCGGCGGAAGTGGTGGAAGAAGGCAGTGATCTCACGATTATCACCTACGGCACGCTGGTGCACGTCGCCCAGGCTGCTGCAAAGCTAGTTGGCGTCAATGCGGAAATCGTCGACGTGCGTACGCTGTCACCGCTGGACACGGAAACACTAACGCAATCGGTTAAGAAAACCGGTCGTTGTCTCGTCGCACACGAAGCTACTCGTTTTTCCGGATTCGGCGCTGAATTGACGGCGACCGTTCAAGAGGAATGCTTCTACCATCTGGAGGCACCCATCGAACGGGTTGCCGGTTGGGACACACCGTACCCGCACGCTTTTGAGTGGCAATATTTTCCTGGTCAAAAGCGCATTGCGGCCGGTATTCGCAAGGTGATGGACGCGAAATGAGCGAGCATGTATTTAAATTACCGGATCTTGGTGAAGGCACAGTTGAATCCGAAATCGGCGAATGGAATATCGCAGTTGGCGAGATGGTGGCCGAAGAAGACATTGTCGGCACCATGATGACCGACAAAGCGGCAGTGGAATTGGTTGCGCCCGTATCCGGAAAGGTAATTTCTTTAGCCGGTGAGCCAGGGGACATGGTCGCGGTCGGCGCCGCGCTGGTTGTGTTCGAGACCGAAGCGCAGCCCACAATGACTAAAGCCGAAGAAGACAAACCTGAGGCTACAGCCGATGACATTGAGACTGAGCGGGAAGTGCCGAAAGCGAAAGCAGGCGGAAGAGTTGTAACCTCGCCTGCTATTCGTCGCCTTGCAAAGGAAGCAGGAGTTGATCTTTCAGACATAGTCGGCAGCGGAAGGGTCGTACGCAGCGATTTCGAGGCACATTTGATTTCAACAGGAACCGCCCCAACAACAATCAAGGCGGAGCCTACAAAAAGCACTGAAATAAAAGTCATCGGTTTGCGTCGCGTCATCGCAGAACGAATGACAGCAGCGAACTTAGAAGCCCCGCATTTCTGGTATGTGGAAGAAATCGACATCACGGAACTTGAAGCATTGCGCCAGCATCATAATGGCCGAGCCGCAGACGTGAATGCCAAATTAACGCTACTGCCCTTTTTGAGTCTCGCGCTAATCAGAACGCTGCGTGAGTTCCCGCAGTGCAATACGACCTATGACAAAGAACGTAATGTCTTGCTACGCCATGAAGCCGTGCATTTGGGCGTCGCGACGCAGACTCCAGATGGGCTAAAGGTACCCGTCGTTCGACACGCAGAACGATTGGCAATAAAGGATTTAGCCGCAGAAATTCGGCGTGTTGCAACTGCGGCGCGAGACAACAAGATCACGAAAGAAGATCTGGGTGGCTCGACTATTACGATAACCAGCCTCGGTAAACTAGGTGGCATTGTTTCAACTCCGGTTCTCAACATGCCGGAGGTATCAATCATTGGGGTTAATCGGGCCGTCGATCGACCAATGGTAGTCAAAGGACAAATCGCAATCCGCCGCATGATGAACCTGTCATCATCATTCGATCATCGTTTTGTCGACGGCTATGATGCCGCTGCGATGATTCAGCGAATGAAAGAAATTCTGGAACACCCAGCCATTATTTTCATTCCATAGTTTCGGCATTTTTCCTGACTCGGAATCCCATGAATATCCACGCTACAGCTGAAAAACAGTGGGCACGGGCCGCGCTCGACAGCCTTGTTGTGGAAAAACAATTTTGACTCAGACGTCTGGAAGTGACTCTCCTGGGTACATCTGCTTTGGCTTTCTGCCCGCACCCAGGCTTACCACCTGTTTTGCACGAGGCACTAACCTTGCGAATTGATCAGCTCGAATTCATCTCATTGAATCGTGCAGGGGTTGGAGTCGTTATCCGATGCTGAATATCGTTAGGCGCCCCTCCAAATCTGTTTACGATTACATTGTTATCGGTTCGGGCTCTGCGGGCAGCACGCTCGCGGCCCGACTATCGGAAGGCGGCGCTAACAGCGTTCTTTTGATTGAAGCCGGACCGAGTGACAGGAATGTTTTCATTCAAATGCCAGCGGGTCTGGGCATCCCGTTAATGAAGGATCGCTATAACTGGAAATTCTTCGCCGAAAGCGAAAGTTATTCTACTTCCGAAGTGGGGCCCTATACGCCGCGTGGTCGTGTTTTGGGAGGCTCTTCTTCGATCAATGGTATGAACTGGGCACGAGGAAATTCAGCTGACTACGATCGTTGGAAGGATTCCGGGCTCACTAACTGGTCTTATGCTCATTGTTTGCCGTATTTTAAGCGCAGCGAACAATATGAGCACGGTGATCCGGTATATCGGGGGCATAGCGGTCCGACGAATATTGTAAAAGCCGAGATCACCAACCCCCTCTTTCGATCATTTCTGGATGCCTCAATTGAGTACGGCCTGGAACTGAACCCCGATCACAATGGCGCACAGCAAACCGGAGCACATATAACTCAGAGAAACGTTTCCGGCGGCATAAGACACAGCGCGTCTCAGGCCTATTTGTACGACCAGCCAAAGAAAGCAAATCTGGATATTTTGTTGGAGACCCGCTGTACATCGATTGAATTTTCCGGGAAGGATGCTGTAAGAGTTAATCTAAATTGTTGTGGCGAGGAATTACATGTTGAGGTGGGAAGAGAATTAATCTTGTCCGCAGGCGCAATACAGTCACCACATCTATTAATGCTTTCCGGTATTGGTGATGCCGATATGCTCAAGGAAAATGATATTCCCTTACAACAACATATGTCTGGCGTTGGTGGAAACCTGCAAGATCACATTGCCTTGTGTTTCGAATACGGTGCGACGAATCCCCGTGACTCATTGGCATCGAACCTTAACCATTTTGGGCGCCTCAAGATCGGTCTCGAGTGGTTGTTAGCTAAGCGAGGATTAGGGATTTCTAATCACTTCGAAGTAGGTGCTTTTTTGTGTGTCGGTGAGGGAGAAACAATCCCCGACGTACAGATGGAATGTATTGCGATGAGAGGCGACTTTGCGCCTGAGGGCATCACGATTGAACCGGGTTACCAGTGCTTCACCAGCTTGCAGCGACCCACTAGTCGCGGCAAGCTTTGGATCGATGACGCCAACCCAACTGCAGCCCCAAAATTTCAATTCAATTATCTAAGCACGGAAGACGACAGAACGATTGCCATTGCTGCCATTAGAGCCAGCCAGGACCTATTCCAGCAGCCTGCCTGGAATGGCCGTCTGACGTCAGAATTATCTGGGGTTCATGCGCTCACGTCCGATCACGACATCTTGCAATGGGCCTATGCCCACGCCGAGTCCAACTACCACCCTTGTGGAACTTGTCGCATGGGCCTGAATGACGAGGCCGTTACCGACGGGGAAGGGAGGGTGCATGGACTCAACAATTTACGGGTTGTGGATGCTTCCATCATTCCGTCAATCCCAGCGGGCAATTTAAATGCCGTCACTATCATGATTGCCGAAAAAGTCGCGGACAGTATTCTGGGGTTATCTCCACTTGAGCCGGAGCACCCGGCAATCAACTAATAATAGAAACAAACAGCAAATGACAGCCAGCGTTAGTTCGAAGACTGGCTTATAGCCACGCCACATACATCGGTCGAATTTCCGGGTAAACAATCGAATCCAAGTGTCTGTGATGAAGCGTCGTATTGCATGGGTTCGCCAGAGTACGGATTTCTATGAATCGATGAGTTGACGACGGCATCCACACCCTTTCCTGTGCTTGCCTCGATTTCTGCTTGCAGCAAAATCAGTGTCACTCGACCATTCACATCGTGCATTCGACTGATGTAGTCCTGCAACCTATTTTCTGCAGCCATTCGTTTCAGTGCGAGTTTGCCGCCCAAATTGTATAGGGGCGGAGGAAATATGGGGACACTGTACGACAACTGTTCGTAGCCACGCTGACGGTAGTACGATTCGGCGTCAAGAGAGGCTTCGACGCTGCATGGGCAATACCGCCGTCAGGTAGTATTCATTTAGCGTTGCGCGTTCCTGTGAAAACATCCGCGCCAATCCGGAATTATTCCGCAGAAAAACAAACAGACCGTCCTGTGTAAGCATCGAAATCCGCAACTCTGCAAGAAACGACTCACCTATATCTAACTCATCACTGGTCAATGGACGCAGGAGGTTTCGCAATAACAGAAGCTCACGATCGTCCAGATCATGATGCCGAATCAGTGCCGAAACGAAATCGAGGTCATTTCGAAAACTCGCCAGAGCGACCATCTTTGCAATCAGTGACTGACTGCCTGTCAATACCTTTCGCCAAAACTTAGTGTCCTCCGCTACGACTTTGAGAAACTCATCAGTGGAATCACGCTGATAACTCATTGCGAGCCTTACGCGAGAAACGTGCATGAGCAAACCGTAATTTGGCGAAGGCGTATTTTCGTCAACCTCTTGGTTTTCTGCAAATCGAGGCGCTTGTAGAATCCTTTCGTAACGTTCCAGGAGCAATCTGAGGCGAGCTTGGGTCGAGTCCTGACGTTCGGCATCAACGACGAGTCGATCTGCGCAATCCAACGATAAGCGAGAGTTGCAGCTCAGCGACTGATAGTTTGATCGCCAGGTATCGTCGAGATTCGGAGCACCGAGAAAGCCCTCCGTTTCTGCTTCACTCAACACAATCATGTCGCCTTGTTCGTGACGCTTCCGTAGCGCGCCAATGATGGCGCGGCCAGCAGCAACAAAATCTTTATCCGAGCGTGCAGCAAAACCGTGGAGCATGGGGAACGCGTTATCTTCCAAAGAAACGAAATCCAGCGAACTCAACGCAATCAAATCCGGATGAAACTTCTCATCGAACCAAGATCGATTTATGAGGGTGGTAAATGCACCAAGAAGCACCAAGAGCAGTGCTGCTTTGACCCAAAGACGACTAAATTTTGTCTTAATATCCATAAGCAAATTTCCGTTTTCATGAACGCCGTATCATGCTCCCATAGTCTGTATGGGCTGGCCTGAGTAAAACATCTCTGAGCCCTGAGTTTGCATAGTCGTCACGCGCTAGAGTGTCTAGAATCCCCGCATGACCTATGAAGCCGCGCCACTGCTGAGAGTTAACGATTTAGTCACTTGCCCCGAGGCCGGCGAAATTCGAAACTCATTTGAAGAAATGGCGTAGCTCGGTCCCGTGAACATGAGAATTCTTGAATTTCTAGTGAGTCGAGCCGGTCAAGTTGTTCTTCGTAACGATCTTTTCGAAAAAATCTGGGCGAACCAAGTGGTGAGTGACGACGCATTAACGCGATGCATTTTCTGATATTCGATTGGAACTCAACAAACTTTCAGCGAATTGCGAGTGAGCAGTGGCCATTACAACATCAGCGTCGTGCTCGTCGATGCGCGAGCAGGAATAGTATTGTTTCAACAGACGAATCAGTTCTCGAAAGGCGAAAGTCCGCACGCCTTAGATCTAGAGGCCCTCTTCGAACCACTGCGAAGCCTTGTCAGTTCACCCTAGGATTATTGGCGTCGACAGTTCATCTCGATGTCCAGATGTACACTCACTACTGCCCACGAACGTAATTGTCGTACCAATCGAGATAACGTTCCCATCGGTCTTTTCTAAAGCTTGGGCGCGAAATGCCATGCGACTCATCGGGGTACACAATTAACTGGGTATCAACACCACGCCGCTTTAGCGCTTGATAAAGTTGCTCAGAGTTTTGGATCGGCACGTTCCAGTCTTCCTTGCCGCCCATGACAAGTGTTGGCGTAACAATCTTGTCGACGTTTTCCCACGGCGAGATTTTTTCCCAGGCCTCTTTGTTCTCCCATGGCAAGCCAAGTTCATTTTCCCAGGCCTTTTGGTAGTGATCGTGGCCATAATTGGCGATGTAGTTCACTTCGCTCGCACCGCTGATCGCACCCTCGAAGCGATCCGATTTTGTAATAACGTAGTTGGTCAGTATGCCGCCGTAAGACCAGCCGCCGACGCCTAACCGGTCCGGATCCGAATACCCCTCGGCGACAGCGTGATCGACCGCTGCCATAACATCTTCAAAATCGGGCACGCCCCAGTTCGCGAACAGGGCTGACGAAAAATCCTGGCCATAACCACTTGAGCCACGGGGATTGCTAACGACAACCACATATCCGTTCGCCGCTAACAACTGGGCATCAGCATTAAAACCGAAATCATATTGCGACACGGGTCCGCCGTGGATTCTAAGAATGGTCGGATAACGCCGACCTTTTTCGTAATCAGGTGGCGTGAAGATAAAGCCCTCAACCTCGGTGCCATCTTTACTCGCAAATTGAACATTCTTAACCTCGGCCAAGTCTAATTGGGCCAATAGCACCTCATTCGTCCGCGTGAGCTGACTCAGATTATCGGCTGTCAAATAGAACAGCTCCTGGGGGACGTGCGGTGTACTCATGCGTACGGCAATATCACCGGACTTGTGTTGCATAAATCCTCGTACACTCAAGCCGCCCTCAATCGGTCGACTGATACTGCCGGACGAAAGTTCGATTTGTGCCAGGTGCCGCTCACCGCTGTCTTCGAGACCAAACACGATCGACTTATCATCGGGTGCGAACACTGGGCTACCAACATTCCGATCGAGATTTGCGGTCAATACGCGCGCGTTTCTGCCTGCGGCTGACACGATCGCGAGGTGATGGGTCGCATACCAAATCAACTCGGGTTCTGTAACGGTCACATAAGCAATTTGTCTGCCGTCGTGACTCCACGAGGGAGAATTATCGCCGCCTTCATTCGTCGTGATCTGCTTGATGTCGCGAGTTGTCGCATCACCTTCGGCCGAAACGACCCAAATATCGGCATTATTATTATCATCAGGTTCTTCCGTACGATTGCTTACGAACGCGATCTTGCTGCCATCCGGACTCCACACGGCTTGTCCGTCATCAAAGTCACCGAACGTAAGCTGCAACGGCGCGTCATTGCGATCATTCGACACGTAAATATGGGTACGGCTACGGTCGAGATAAGGCACACCGTCTTGCTTGAACTGCAAACGATCAATGACATACGGTAATGGTATTGTTTCTTCGCCGGCCTCAGCAGCCGCATCTTCTGCTAGTTGCGACGCCGACTTGTCAGTGATCATGAGCAGCATTCTCTGGCTGTCCGGCCCCCAGGCGAAATCGCCAACGCCTTGATCAATGGTCGAATATTGCCTGGCTTCTCCGCCACGAAGATCAAGCGTCCACACTTGAGTTTTCGCGTCCTCCGGATCGCCCTTGGCCGCTAGAAAGCCGAGGTGCCGACCGTCCGGACTCCAACGCGGACTCGATGCTGAATAGTCGTCAGCGGTCAGTTGCACCACGTCGCCGCCATTTCTAGCGACCATGAAAATCTGTCTAGACGAATCATCAGCTTCAACGTCGATCGTTTCGACGGTGTAGGCGATCCATTCACGGTTCGGACTGATTTGTGGATCAGACACCGATTTCAAAGCAAGCAAATCATCAGTGGTCAAGACACGTTGACCGGCATAATTCTGCGCCGCGGACGGAGCGATCGAAACACACGCAAGGACGGCGGCCGCAAATGCGACTCGGCTATTCAATGACATCTTAATCCCCTGTAGATACTGATTTTTAATGTTTTAAAGTATGTGCATAAACCATTCGGCTGCTGCCGAATGGTTACTGGTTTTTGTTTTTTCTGTCGTCGATCTCGATCTCGGGGATAACAGGTTGCGTGGCGTCAAGATATAAGGCGCGTGCGATTTTCATCGTCGTTGCGCCTTTGTTTAATGCCTCACCCTTGATCAGTTCCTGTTCAGCCTTCTCGTACTGTTTTGTATAGATGTATATCAGCGCTTTGCTGTTATAGACACGCCATAGTTGGTCGTTGCGATGCAAGAGAATGTCACAATACTTGAGTGCCGAATCGTAATCGCCAATATTCGTATAGCCAGCGCACAAATTGCTCAAAGCAACTTCTTCTTGTTTCTTTCCGCTGGCTGCCTGCAGGCCGGAAAGGGTGAGTCTGATTCCGTCCTCGTTCCGCCCGCTCAAGAGCGCTCGCGCGCCGTCGTTTATGTCCGGGTTCGCAGATCCGATGATCCACCGTGGTTCCGCAGCCCAACCGGTCGATACAAAAAAAATGGCGGCGATGAGTAGAGCTCTCATATTCGAGTCACGCGTTTCTGGATATGCAGTAATTATAGCGCATATCTCGCCTTATCCAGC
>Ga0114999_10002062_pt1 | contig 27007 bp, 24 predicted proteins | sample ArcticOcean_MG_C_3_FD_89820 | JGI IMG/M metagenome (GOLD analysis project Ga0114999, IMG submission 89820) | Marine microbial communities from western Arctic Ocean - ArcticOcean_MG_CB8_126 | ecosystem: Environmental > Aquatic > Marine > Oceanic | place: Arctic Ocean: Canada Basin | collected...
AGACAGAAGGGGTTCGTCAGTACGCGGATCAGCCTGAGTTAGACCGAGAAACCGGGCCAGAAGGGATACGTGCTGCGCGCACAGAGCGCTTTGCCGTAATAGCACAATCACCCGGTCAGGTGATGATTCCGGCTGTTGAATTACCATGGTTCAACGTTGTTGATGGAGTGTGGGAGATCGCGCGGATTGATCCTATAGTGTCAATGGTTTTTGGTGATCAGAATGAGATTGTGTCTCCAGTGATAGGTCGATCAGGGGAGGTCGCTGATTTAGAGGTCGTTTCTGATAATGCGCGCCTGTGGCAAGGGGTTAGCGCAGCTTTATTGAGCGCTTGGATTTTGACCTTGATAGTGTTTCGTTTTGGTTGGGTACGTCGCAAACCTATTAGTAACGTGACGTCTGCGGTAGCTTTGCCAAAGTCAAATCAACGCCAGTTGCTTAGAGGGGTTCGCGCTGCTTGCGAAAAAAATGACCCGGAGACGACGCGAGATCTTTTGCTGGAATGGTCTGAAAAGTTTGTAGTTGGCGCGCCAAAAACGCTTGGATGCCTCGCAATTGAGGCACCAGAGGAGCTTTCTAAGGCTGTATCTGATCTGGAAAGAAGCCTTTATGGCTCGAGTGCTGGTAGCTGGAATGGACTTGCCCTAGCCACCGAGCTTAAAAAGTTTAGTCAATTGCCAAAAACTAGTAATAAGGCAACCGAAGAAGTGTTGCAACCGTTATACCGATAAAAATTTTTGTTAGCTTAACAAGCTGCTGTAGAGGCAGTTAACTGCCTTGGTCAAAATATTGACTCTTTGTCATGCTGGGCAGACTACCAGTGACCAACATTTTTCATTGAGCACCATGGCTCTGTAACAGGTAAAGAGTCTCCCTTTTGTAAAAGCTCTACAGAGATATTATCTGGAGAGCGAATAAAGGCCATATAACCATCACGTGGCGGCCGGTTAATTACCACGCCAGCATCCATTAATCCTTGGCAAGTGGCATAAATATTATCCACTTCATAGGCAATATGGCCGAAGTTTCGGCCTTCAGCGTAATGTTCAGGATCCCAGTTGTGGGTCAACTCAAGTGCGCATTCTTCTTGGCCTTCAGGGGCCACGAATATTAGGCTAAAGCGGCCAGCTTCATAATCATCATGTCTCGTTTTCTTGAGTCCAAGTTTGTTGCAATAAAAATCCAGGGACTTTTCGAGATCATTCACTCTTACCATTGTATGAAGGTAACGCACAGTTTTTTGCTCCTTAGCAGCTCGATTTACTCTTGCTGCGTTTCTATCCGAATGTCAATTCTACGATTTCTTGCTCGTCCCTGGGATGTTTCATTGTTTGCTATAGGACGCATTTGCCCATAACCAACAGAGCTGACTCTGAATGCTTCAAGGCCAAGTTGAGTGCTTAGATAGTCACCTATAGATTCCGCGCGAAATCTCGAAAGCCTCAAGTTAGCTTGATTCCCACCATATGAATCGGTATGACCTTCAACGACCACACGAGATCGGGGAAAGGTTTCTATGGCATCGTAGAGTTTTTCTAATAGCTGACGGTGGGCAGGGCTAATATTTGATTCTCCTGAACCAAAGGTTAAGCCAATAAGCCTTACTACGATATTACCGTCTTCTCTTGTAACTTGAGCTTCTTCGCGAGAGAAGATGTTTTCTATTCTGATGAACCTAGCGCGTAACTGTTCTTCGACCTCTAGTCTCTGAACTAGCAGAATGTGTTCCTCAGAGGCGTTATTTAGTTGGTCATCCAGTTCTCTTATTTCTTCCTCCAGGCTAGCAACTTGTCTTCTGCTGTTTGCCAAATCACTTGCAAGTTGCATTTCACGCTGGTGAGCATCTTCTATATTTGATACTAATGTTAACGTGGCAGTTTCCGTGCCAGAGTCTAGCTTTATGACGCTATCTGTTGCGTTAGCGAGCTGGATAATTTGTTCCTCATGGGACAATATAATGTCTTCCGCAGTTCCGTTACTGTCACGTAGGCTCTTGATCCTTTCGGTTATAAAGATGGCATGTCTTACTTCATAAGTGGCCTGTTCTATCAGGTTAAGGGGTATTTCCATTTCATAGCGGTTTTCGTTGATAGCTTGTTCAGCTTGATCAAGTAGTATTTGTGCTTTTTGATAGGTTATCGGCGAGTTTTGTGGCACACGATTCTGAACGGATTGGGCGAGTAAAGCACGGGTCTGGCTAAGATATTGTGCTTTGATAGCAGTTAACTCTGCATCGCGAAATAATATTTCCGCAGTTTCCGCGCGAGTTTGGGAAATTCTGTTATCGCCGGCTTCTAGGGCTAGGCTTGCGCTACTAAATACCTCTTCAGCCTCTGTCCATAGTTCTGCGGCAAAGTTATCAGCCCGGACATTCAAAGCGTCATTTCTGCTTTCAATAAGCGTGTTCAAAGTGATACTGGCCGCGCGTGCTGCCACCGCTGCACCATTAAGCGAGTTGATCGCGTCAGTCAGCTTATTCTGGGTTCGATCGATATTTCGGCCGCGAACTAAATCATTTGCAGCATCAGCATAAGCTTCTAGACCATTGCTATAACCGCGGGGGGCAAGCAGAGAGGCATTCGCAGATTGAGCCTCCTCGAGAGCTTCATCTGCTGCCTCAAAAAGAGTACTTCTAAGATCCTGAGCATAGCCTAATTGTGTTAGCGCTAATGCCGCGACGAGTGAAAACCACACCTTCATGATTGAGGTTGCCAAAATACATTATCCCCATCTATATAGGTTGGTTGAAATATGTCAAGGACTTCATATTGTATAGGGTGACCTGAGCAACCATCAAACTCGAAAACTTATAGGTTAGTGATATCCGATAGAGTTGCCGAAATTTACTTGATCAACTATTTTTATAACTTATTTCAATTAGAGTAAATTTATTTTCCCCTTCAGGGGTCTCGACAACGATCTGTTCATCAAGGGACTTCCCCATAACCACAAGCCCAAGAGGAGAGTCCATGCTGAGATTTTCTTCCTCAAAGTCAAACTCATCAGGACCAACTAAACGGTATGCTGTTATTTGATTTTGGGCATTGCAGAGTTTAAATCGCGCACCGAAAAAAACCTTGTCATGGTCGCTGGGCACCGTATCTACTATCTGAATTCCATCGAGCCGTTTTCTTAGGTGACGAATGCGATAGTCAATTTCGCCAAGTTGCCTTTTTCCATAAATGTAGTCAGCGTTCTCGGAACGATCACCTTGAGCAGCCGCCTCAGCTACTGCACGAGTTACGGCGGGTCTTTTTTGACGCCATAGGTGCTCTAGTTCCTTTTTCAGTGCAGTCGCACCTTCAGGGGTTATATATTTAGAACTTGGTAGTGGTGGGGATTTGTAACGGCCCATAAGACGCATCTTGTAAACCGTGAGATAATTTAATTCTGACTAATGGTTAAGTGATTGAAGGTCTAATGAATCAGTTTCGCGGCATACCTGTGGTAGAGAGTGGCAAAAAATATCGAAACACTCAAGGCATCACAGCCGTTAAGAATGGAATAAAACTGCGGGATTCGCATAGTGAAGGACTTGCGCTAACCAAACCACCATGGTTAAAAGTGCGTATTCCATCGGGCCCTAAATACGGGCGCGTCAAACAAACCGTTCGAGAACATCAGCTTTCCACAGTATGCGAAGAATCAATGTGCCCAAACATTGGAGAGTGCTGGTCGAGTGGTACAGCAACGCTTATGCTGATGGGCGCAGTGTGTACGCGCGCCTGTAAATTCTGTGCAGTAGATACAGGAAATCCACATGGTTGGTTAGACTCCGACGAACCAAAAAATGCGGCGCGCTCGGTTGAACTGATGGGGTTAAAATATGTCGTGCTAACGTCAGTGGATCGAGATGATTTATCTGATGGTGGTGCGGCTCATTACGCTGAGTGTGTGAGCGCCATAAAAGAGCGTTGCCCAGAAACAATAGTGGAAGCTTTAACTCCCGATTTTTTAGGGAAGTTTTCTAGTATTAAAAAAGTGATTGACTCGGGACTAGAGGTTTTTGCTCAGAACTTGGAAACTGTTAAGCGGTTAACTCACGTAGTTCGTGATCCAAGAGCTGGATACGATCAAACTTTACAAGTTCTTTCAAGTGCAAAGGAGCATCGCCCTGACGTATTGACCAAAACCAGTTTGATGTTGGGTTTAGGGGAAACAGATACTGAAATTCGAGAGACGCTAGAGGATCTGCGTCGCAACGATGTAGATATTGTAACTCTTGGACAATATCTACAGCCGACTAAAAACCATTTGTCGGTCAAGCGTTATGTTTCGCCTACCGAGTTTAAGCAATACCGGGAATGGGGTCTGCAGTTGGGTTTTCTGGAAGTCGTTGCCGGTCCCCTCGTTCGCTCAAGCTATCGCGCCGAACGGGTTTTCGATATGAACAATTTGGGTTTGTGAGATAGCACTAGTATTTTTTATGCCTGATGGCATCGTGGAAAGGTAATGATTGAATTCTTGTTTGACTATAGTCTTTTTGCCGCGAAGTTTGGAACGATCACAGTGCTCATAGTGATAGTTATTGGTGTTATAGCAGCGTCAACTAAGCGTGGAGCGAATGAAGAAGGACTTTCTGTAGAACATTTAAATAAACGCCTTGAAGCCTTAGGTGATGCAGTGCGCAGATCGGTTCATGGTAAAGAGCAGCTCAAAAAATCTTCTAAGGAAAGAAAAAAAGAAAAAAAAGAACTGTCAAAAAAAGGCTCTCAGCGTCAACGTATTTACGTTATAGATTTCAAGGGGGATATTAGGGCAACCGCTACTTCTTCGCTTCGGGAAGAAGTATCAGCAATTCTTTCTGTTGCTTCAAAAGAGGACCAGGTTTTAGTTCGATTGGAGAATCCAGGAGGCACTGTACACGAGCATGGATTAGCAGCCTCCCAACTTTTGAGGGTTAAAAACAAGGGGATACCTTTAATAGTATCTGTTGATAAAGTTGCGGCCAGCGGGGGTTATCTTATGGCCTGTGTTGCAAGCCGTATTATTGCTGCACCATTTGCAATTATTGGTTCAATAGGCGTTATTGCGCAGCTTCCTAATTTTCATCGGTTTTTGGAGGAAAAGGGAGTTGATTTTGAGCAAGTCACCGCCGGTCGTCATAAGCGAACGCTCACCATGTTTGGAAAAAACACGGATGAAGATAGAGATAAGTTAAAAGAAGAAATAGAAAATGTGCATGAGCTTTTTAAAGCACAAATTGCTAGTCATCGACCTCAAATTGATATCGAGCAGGTGTCTACTGGTGAGCATTGGTATGGCACACAGGCGCTATCGCTTGAGTTAATTGATGAGATTTGTACTAGTGATGACTTTCTCAGCGAGGCTGCTTCTGAGGCTGACTTGTACCACATTACGTATAAGCGAAAAAAATCTCTTTCGGAACGCATACTTGGCGGAGCTGAAACGTTACTAAATCGCTGAAGTAGGTAATTTATTTTACCCCTGTAGTTTTTATCAGCCTTTTTTGATTGTCTTTCCAGACATGCGTGTATCTCAACTATTAAATATAGACCTGTATCTATGGTCCAGTGAGTTGTACTGCACGCAAAAATATTTGAAGTGAAGCGCCGGAAAGAGTGATTCGATCAGATTTTTATGGACGTTGAAATCAATACTATTGCGGGCAGTATCAATTAGGTTTTCCGTAACCCCCGCCACCTGGTGTTTCAATGATAAAACGGTCTCCTGCGTTGAGCGTGGATTCTTCAGTGGCCGAAAGTTCCTCTCTTTTTTTAGAAGACTTACGAATAATGTAGTTTTTCCCTGCTTTTCCATTTTCTCCTCCGGCTAACCCCAAAGGAGGTATTCGCCTGCGATTTGAAAGAATGGCGGCTTGCATCGATTCAAGGAAAGTATTTCTCGGACTACGCCATTTCCTCCCTGTGTGGCTCCGCGGCCTCCCGAATCTTTTCTAATTTCGAACTTTTCAATACGAACAGGATAGCGCCATTCAAGAACTTCAGGATCTGTTAGCCGGGAGTTTGTCATATGAGTTTGGACAGCGCTTGCACCATGAAAGTTTGGGCCAGCGCCAGCACCACCACATATAGTTTCATAGTATTGATATTTCTTATTACCAAAGGTGAAATTATTCATTGTTCCTTGGGAAGCGGCACATGCACCTAGAGCGGCTAGGAGGGCATCAGTTATACATTGTGATGTTTCGACGTTGCCCGCAACGACCGGGGCTGGATAGCGAGGATTAACCATGCTTGATTCAGGCAAATGAATAGTTATTGGTCTAAGGCAGCCATCATTTAGAGGAATGTTTTCTTCGACTAACGTTCGGAACACGTATAGAACAGCGGCCCGAACAACGGCAGTAGGCGCATTAAAATTGGTTGGGCTTTCTGTGGAAGTTCCATCAAAATCAATAGTTGCTTCGCCTTTTTTTTTGTTGATTTTGATGGAAATATTTATACGCTCGCCACTATCTAATTCTATCGACCAGTTGCCATCGTTTAGTTTTTTGATTGCTTTTCTTACACAGTCCTCCGCATTTGTTTTTACATGGTTCATGTAAGCATGTACGACATCCCGACCAAAACGCTTAATCATGCTGGTTAATTCAAGAGCACCCTTTGTATTTGCGGCCACTTGGGCTTTTAGATCTGCGATATTTTGGTTTGGATTTCGAGCGGGATAAAGACCATTACTCAAGAGGGTTCTTATTTTCTTCTCGAGAAAAACCCCATCACTAACGAGTAGTAAATTATCGAGCAGGACACCTTCTTCTTCTATTGTTGTGCTCGTGGCCGGCATAGAACCGGGCGTTTTTCCGCCAATGTCTGCGTGATGTGCGCGGCAGGCGACAACAAACTCAAGTGTATTTCCAGATTGATTAAAAATGGGAGTTACAACTGTAATATCTGGAAGGTGAGTGCCCCCATTGTAAGGGGCATTTAAAATATACACGTCTCCTGATTTAAGTGAATTATGGTGTTGATTCAGTATAGCCTTTACGCTTTCTCCCATGGATCCAAGGTGGACTGGCATGTGCGGAGCGTTTGCGATCAGATCACCAATCGAGTCAAATACTGCACAAGAAAAATCCAGTCGCTCCTTTATGTTGACAGAGTAAGCGGTATTTTCTAGGACAATTCCCATTTGCTCGGCTATATGCATGAACAGATTGTTGAATATTTCCAGCATGATCGGGTCTGATTCTGTCCCAAGCTGCTCTGTAGTTGAGCGTGGGCTGGATCGAGTTAAAAGAAGATGGCCAAGTTTATTTATTGTGGCGTGCCATCCTGGATCGATAATCGTTGTAGAGTTAGGGTCAACAATGAGCCCAGGCCCGGTTAATCGCCAGCCAGTGGCGAGCTTTTCTCTTAAATAAACTGGAGTGCGAGTTAATTTAGAATCAAACCACACATCCCTTAATGAGTCTGGTTTAACGTTGAGGTTGCCACCTGTCCAAAGAGGCTCTTTGATGTTTGTTCCATCCACTATAGCCTCAACTTCAATGCTTTCCACGATCAAGACGGCATCATCAACCTCGAATCCAAAGCGTTTATTGTGTAGTTTGAGAAAGCTTTTTGTAACACTTTGCAGATTTCTTTCATACAGAATGGGTAATGCAGTATCCGATCCAACGGACTTCATCATTAGTCGATGCGAGAAACGAATTAAATCAATCGACACTCCTTGCTTAACAAGTTCTTCGGAGCAGTTTTTTTCAAGTTCGGAAAAAGATTTTTTTAATTTTGAAATGACATTCTTTGCCCAAGGGGTTTCCACGCTCATTTGTTTCAAAGATCGCATATCAGACAGTCCCATGCCGTAAGCGGATAACACTCCAGCCATTGGGTGAATGAATATGCTATTGACCCCGAGCGAATCGGCTACCTGACAGGCATGTTGACCAGCTGCTCCTCCAAAACAGCATAGTGAAAACTCAGTCACATCATGTCCGCGTTGAATAGATATCTGCTTAATTGCTGTAGTCATTCGTTCGACTGCAATTCTTAAAAATCCTGCTGCCAGATCTGTTATAGCAACCTGATGACCGGTTTCTTTTTGTAGTTTTTCTGAGAGATCTGAAAAAAGAAGTGAAACTAATTTATGATCTATTTCCTTATTACCTTGTGACCCAAAAATCTTTGGGAAATAATCTGGCTGTAGACGTCCTAGTAGTACGTTTGCATCTGTAACTGTTAGAGGACCATTATTACGGTAGCAGGCTGGCCCAGGATGGGCCCCTGCTGAGCCAGGACCGACTTGTAGCCGATACGAAGATAGCTTCAAGATTGAACCGCCGCCAGCTGCTACGGTTTGTACTCTCATCATAGGGGCCGTGAGCCGAACACCGGCAATAATGGCACTTGTTGTTCTTTCGAAATCTCCATCGTAGAGCGACACATCCGTAGAGGTGCCACCCATATCGAACCCTATTAGTTTGTTTAGATTGGCAGACATAGCAGTTTTGACCATTCCTACTACACCGCCCGCCGGCCCTGAAAGAACACTATCTTTTCCTCGGAATGATTCAGCACTCGTGAGTCCACCATGACTTTGCATGAATAGAAGTGGTGTGCTGCCAAGGTGTTGACCGAGCCCAGACCTTACTTGATCTACATAACTGTTGAGTATGGGAGAAAGATACGCATCTGCTAAGGTTGTATCTCCTCGGGAAATAAGTTTCATTAGTGGGCTAGTGGAATGAGACACAGAAATCTGCTTGAATCCAACTTCCTCAGCAATTTTTAGCGCAATCTGTTCATGTGCAGGGAATTGGTAACCATGCATAAAAACAATGGCGATACTTTGAATGTTGTTTTCGTATGCTGCTTCAAGTTGTAGCCGCAGGGTTATCTTATCTAGCGGCTTGATCACGATCCCTTGTGCAGATATGCGTTCCTGAGCCTCAATAACCTGTGCATAGAGAATTTGAGGCAACTCTATATTTAATGCAAAGATATCTGGCCGGTTCTGATAACCAATGCGCAAGGCGTCACCAAAACCCTTTGTAATTACCAACGCTGTGTTTGCACCACGTCGTTCAAGGAGTGCGTTGGTGGCTACTGTGGTGCCCATACGTATCGCTTCTATAGGCTTACTGTCTGTAGAAAAAACTCTTAGGATTCCATGAACAGCGGCATCTTTATAACGCGAAGGATTCTCAGAAAGTAGTTTAGCGGCAGAGATCCTGCCATCAGGATTTCTAGCCACTATATCGGTGAAGGTCCCTCCACGGTCAACCCAAAATTGCCAGCCTGCTTTGTCGCCCATTATTTTCAGTGTTGTCCTATCTTAGAAAAAAGTAAATTGTAGCTCTAAATATTTCTTCTTAGAAAAATTTGATTATTTGAATAATTTTCATGTGTAAAAACAGAAAAAATAATCTAACCTATCAAGAGTAAAATATTTTAAGAGAGTAAAAGATTAGCTATAAGTGTCATATTGGCGGTAGGCATAGAATTCACACGTTTAGTAATTGGCGTCATTATGATGTTGAGCACCGCCGGGTGCTGATCACGATAGGTATAGGAGAAAACAATGACTGACTGGGTAGCAAGGGCGCTTAATTTCAAGCGTGGTGAGCTTTCGCTTGCAGTACTCGCAGGTCTTTTCTACTTTTGTGTGCTGTGTGGCTATTTCTTTTTGCGTCCGGTTCGAGAAGCTATGGGGGTTTCTGGTGGAATGGGCCAGCTTCGCTGGCTGTTTGTTGTGACATCCATAGTTGCGCTGATGCTCGTACTAGCCTTTGGTGGTGTTGTAAGTCGGCTTGACCGAAGACGTTTTATTCCTATCGGTTATCTATTCATTATTATTTGTCTGGCAGGATTTTCAGCATTGCTCATTATTGATGCGGGTTCCGGAGGTGGTTTGATTGGAACAGAAACCGAGAGCAAGTTAGCTAGCACAGTGGGGTATACCTTTTATGTATGGTTGAGTGTGATTAACCTCTTTGCAAACAGCCTTTTTTGGGCTTTTATGGTCGATATTTTTAGTGTAGATCAGGGTAAGCGAATGTTTGCCTTTATTGGTATTGGCGGTACAGCAGGGGCATTGATTGGTGGGTGGGCTACCAGCCTAATAAGCGCTTTGACTGACTCTATCTATCTGCCTGCCGGTCTTATGTTAATCGGCGCATCATTTTTTGGGATTGCAATAGTTGTCATGCTCATACTCGACAGAAAGGCTATAGGTTCTGAATATTCGCAGCTTACTATGGATAGTACGGTAGCGGGTGTTAGTCGAGGGGAGAGCATCGGAGGTAATTTTTGGGATGGAGTAACTGCCGTAGCTAGATCACCCTATCTACTAGGGATTGCAGGTTTCATCATATTAATGGCGATCTCAAATACGCTTATCTACTTTACTGCGGCTAATATCATTTCAACTAGTACTGATACCTTCAGTCAGAGAGTGGAAGGATTTGCACAATTTGATGCGCTTGCACAGGGTGCAACTTTAATAACTCAGATCTTTATTACGACTCAACTTATCAAACGACTAGGAGTTGGTTGGACCTTAGCGATACTTCCTCTTGTAACAGTTGCCGGATTTGTGGCCCTTGCTATTTGGCCTATCGTTGGTGTGATGGCTATCTTTCAGGCTCTTCATAGAGCGACACGTTACGCTATATCTCGCCCTGCGAGAGAAACGCTTTTCAGTGTGGTTCCTGCGGATGAGAAGTACAAAGCTAAGCCGCTGATTGATGTTTTTCTTTATAGGGGTGGTGACGTGGCTGGCGCCGGTATTCAGGGCGTCCTGAGCGCGCTTGGGACCATGACTGTAATGGCTGCAGCTACGGTGCCGTTCGCTGCTGTTTGGTGTGCATTATCACTGACACTAGGGCGAGCTCAACAAAAAATAAATTCTGAAGAAGCTGACGCAGCAACTAAAACAAGTTAAAGCACTTTTAGCATGGCTATTATCGATAATGCATGGGAGAGAGGTGCGAGAGCTTTTATTAGGCGTTAACGTATGGAATCCGGTCGCTCTCAAGTCGGGCAATCATATCCTTAATCATTAGTTTGCGTTTTTTTAAACGCCTCAACATGAGGTGGTCCACATCTGAATCATCAATTAGTCGTGAAAGCATTTGGGCTAAGTTTTGGTGTTCTATGCGTAATTTTTGAGTCTCCGGGAATTTTTGAAGATTTCAGTTTCGATTTTTTCGCCACTATTCATCATGAATATCCTGTAGCCAGGCTTGCGTTGGATCCCCAAATGCTACGAAGTGGGGGTTTAATAAGTCATTTTTAGTGTTATACCTCAGAGGTTGTCCAGCCAAATCTATCATGCCTCCTCCAGCACTCTCGAGGATGGCTTGTGAGGCTGCTGTATCCCACTCTGATGTCGGACCGAATCTTGGGTAAACATCCGCCTGCCCATCTGCGATATAGCAAGTTTTTATCGAGCTGCCTATTTCTTTTAAGTCGTAGTCACCTAGCGCTTTGATATAGTTTTCTGTAGCAGTATTTTGATGACTACGACTACCCATAACCCTGGTTGGTCGGTTTTGGAGCAGAGATGTGTTTATTTTAATTTTTGCTTGATTTTTGTGTTGACACCAAGCGCCCAATCCTATGGAGCCGCTATACTCAACCCGTAATGCGGGCGCAATAATCACTCCGAGTGTGGCCCTATTCTTCTCTACTAGTGCGATATTTACGGTAAATTCATCATTTTTCTTCACAAATTCCTTTGTTCCGTCCAGGGGATCTACTAGCCAATAGGATTCCCAGTTTCGTCGATCGCATACTTCGTTTTCTGATGATTCTTCGGATAGCACAGGAAGACGCGGACTGAGTTTAGCTAATCCTTTTTGGATGATGCGGTGGGCACTCTGATCAGCTTTCGTCAAAGGCGACCCATCATTTTTGAGTTTGATTGCAAAGTCTTGCCCATAGATATCCATAATGGAATTGCTAGCAGCTCTAGCAACTCTCTTAACTTCGTCTAGCAGTTTGTGCTTACGTTTAAAGTTCATACATTTCTTGGTCTACTAGTTACTATTACTATAGTCATTCATGTTGTAACGGGTCACAAGGATGAAAGGTTTTTCTCAGTCAGTAATTGCTTGGAATCAAGTGGATACAGTGCTTGTTGATATGGATGGAACGCTTCTTGATCTTGCGTTTGATAATTTTTTCTGGCGCGAAGTTGTTCCTGCGCAATATGCAAAAAAGCATGGATTAAGTGAAAATATTGCACGAGAAGAATTAATGTCTCGTTACGAGGCGCTGCAGGGCAAACTTGAGTGGTACTGCATAGATCATTGGACGGCTGATCTTAAGCTCGATATACGCAGATTGAAACATGATCACCGAAGTCGTATTCAATTTCTTCCTGGAGCTACGAATTTTCTATCTCATCTTAGGAAGAGACAGAAACGAGTTGTGCTGGTAACAAATGCACACCCTGACGTACTTGCTCTAAAAATAGAGCAAACAGGCGTGGATGAGCATGTTGATGCAGTATTTTCCTCTCATGAGTTTGAGGCTCCTAAAGAGACCAGAGAATTTTGGCATCGATTTCATGCTTCCCAAAAATTTAAGTTACTTAGAACGGCTTTGATTGATGACAGTGTGTCAGTGCTTAAAGCAGCCAGAGATTTTGGTATTGGCAGCACAGTTGGCATTAGTCGACCTGATTCTAGGTTTAGTTCTCGGGAGATAGAGGGCTTTCTCGCAGTGGAGGGTGTCAAGGAATTGATTGACTAATAATTCAAGCTAGTGGAGTTATTAGCATTTTTTTGGAGAAGCTTTTCCTCTGAGGTTGTTACCTATTTCTTCGTGGCCCTCCAGACGAAGAACGTGATTGTGTGAGTGGTGTTTTCCTTGGCCTATAAGGAGGGATTTTTATTGGCATAAGCGCTTCACGATCGATCTGTTCAACTGGAATTTTTCGGCCAATATATTTCTCAATATCCGGGAGTGACATGGCATAGTTTTCACAGCCGAAACTTATCGCATTTCCCGATGCCCCAGCTCGTGCAGTGCGACCAATACGATGCACGTAATCCTCTGCATCTTGTGGCAAATCATAGTTAAACACATGGCTCACATCTGGAATATGAAGACCTCTGGAAGCTACATCAGTGCCAATGAGCACAGGCAGATCACCTGATAAAAATTCTTTAAGCATTCTTTGGCGTTTATTCTGCGGTACATCACCAGATATTGCCTGCGCATGAATTCCATTGTGTTCTAGAAAATTCTGCAGTTTGTCTGCTTCGCGACGAGTATTGACAAAAACCATGCTTCGGTGCGGATTTTGTTGCCTGAGTAGAGTAATTAGCAGGGGGATTTTTTCCTTATTTGACGGGAAATAAATGCTCTGCCGCACGCCATCAACTGTCATTTTTTCAGGCTCAATACGAATCAGTTCTGGATCATTCATATGCTCATATGCGAGTTCAAGAACCCGATGCGAAAGTGTCGCCGAGAAAAGCATATTGAGTCTCATATCTCTTTCCGGTAATCGTCTTAATACAAAACGAATATCTTTAATGAACCCTAGATCGAACATGCGATCGGCTTCATCAAGAATCATCACTTGGACACGACGAAATGAGAACACTTTGTTTTTCAGGTAATCGATGACTCGTCCAGGCGTGCCTATCAAAACATCAACCCCTTGCAGTGATTGTTTTTGTTTTTCGTAGTCAGTGCCGCCATAGGCGAGGCCAAGTTTAAATGACAGGTGGCGTCCTAGCTGAACAGCGTCCGCGTGAATCTGTATGGCGAGTTCCCTAGTGGGCGCTAGAATTAATGCTCTTGGCCCGGGTTGGCTTGAATGGATAGGGTCAGATACGGCGAGGTGATGGAATAACGCCACTAAAAAAGCGGCAGTTTTCCCTGTTCCCGTCTGAGCCTGTCCAGCAACGTCACGACCTGTTAGGGCAATTGGTAGGGTCTGTTCCTGTATAGGGGTACAATGGCTGAAACCCGCGTCAGTTATACCCTGAAGGAGTTTATCAGAGAGCGAAAGGGTGCTGAATTCGAGGCTGCTAAGATGGTTATCACGCTTAGTCTCGGCCGCGTCGTTCGTAAAAACTTGCAAATTATGTTCTCAACGGTTCAAAATAGCCCTAATAAGGCGAGAGCGCTCGCCCCCCCCAGATACCCGATGTATTCCCGCGAGCGTCGTAAGGCAGCGATAAGAACCGACATTGTGCCTGACAGGGCAGCCTACGTCACTCCAAGTTCTGCCTCACGGCTTTTTAGTACGGGATCATTCAGCGATCATTCTGTTGGGAAGAATTATTTTAGAACTAGAGGTATTGATACGTGAGCGATAAGATAGTGCATACAACTGATAGCCAGTTTGAAGAAGATGTCGTAAAGTCCGAATATCCTGTTTTGTTAGACTTCTGGGCAGAGTGGTGTCAGCCATGCAAGATGATCGCTCCGATGTTGGACATCATTGCAGACGAATACCAGGGCCGTTTGAAGGTAGTAAAAGTAAGTATTGATGAAAACCCTCAAACTGCTCTTAAGTACAAGATTCGCAGCATACCAACACTTCTTCTTTTAAAAGGAGGCTCTGTTGAGGGACAGCAAGTTGGAGCGAACTCTAAGGCCGCGTTGACATCTTTTATTGACCAACATATTGGTTGAAACGCATAGTATTTTTTATTATTTGATAGTTGATTCGTGAGGGGATACTTGGGAAATATAGTACGAACCCGTTCAAAGAGTGGCCATAGGCCTCCTCGGGACGGTAATCCGAAAAATAGACATTCACGCAGACATAACCGCGAAGAGTTTCCGGATGACAAGGATTTTGATGTCATTTCAGCTGAGGAGCTTGAGCTAACTAAAAATGCGATGAATCTTGCAGAGCTTAAAACGCGTCCAGCGTCGGAGCTAGTTGAGCTTGCGCAGTCAATGGGCTTAGAGAGCCTAGCGCGTTCGCGAAAGCAAGATATTATCTTCTCGATTCTTAAGGCCCATGCCCAAAGTGGCGAAAGCATTTTTGGTGAGGGAATCTTAGAAATCCTACAGGATGGTTTTGGTTTTTTGCGTTCAGCCGATAGTTCATACTTGGCTGGCCCAGACGACATATATGTTTCCCCCAGTCAGATTCGACGCTTTAATCTAAGGACCGGCGACACAGTTTCAGGCATGATCCGCCCGCCTAAGGATGGTGAGCGTTATTTTGCCATGCTGAAAGTTGGCCAAATAAATCATGATGGGCCGGAAAACGCTAAAAATAAGGTTTTATTCGAGAATTTGACACCGCTCTTTCCAACTCAGCGGCTAAAGCTAGAGCAGGGTAATGGCAGTACAGAGGACCTGACAGCTCGTATCATCGACATGTGTGCGCCTATTGGTAAAGGTCAAAGAGGGTTAATTGTTTCTCCTCCAAAGGCTGGCAAGACAATGTTGCTTCAGAACATAGCGTCTTCGATTGTCGCCAATCAACCTGAATGCGATCTCATAGTTTTGTTGATAGATGAGAGGCCAGAGGAAGTCACCGAAATGGAGCGCACCGTCAGGGGCGAGGTGGTCTCGAGTACTTTTGATGAACCAGCGACTAGGCATGTGCAAGTTGCAGAAATGGTCATTGAAAAGGCAAAGCGCCTCACAGAGCATAAGCGCGATGTAGTAATTTTGCTTGACTCTATAACAAGACTTGCACGCGCCTACAATACAGTCGTGCCGTCTTCTGGAAAAGTTTTAACAGGTGGTGTAGATGCAAATGCACTTCAAAGGCCAAAACGGTTTTTTGGCGCCGCTAGAAATATCGAAGAAGGAGGTAGCCTTACAATTATTGCGACAGCTCTTGTAGATACCGGATCCAAGATGGACGAAGTAATTTATGAGGAGTTCAAAGGAACTGGCAACATGGAAATCCACCTTGATCGACGTGTCGCCGAGAAAAGAGTTTTTCCTGCGATTAATATTAATCGTTCAGGAACGAGAAAAGAAGAGTTGCTTACGGAGCCTTCTGAGCTTCAGAAGATGTGGGTGCTGCGGAAGGTGCTACATCCAATGGATGAGTTAGCTGCTGTCGAATTTTTGCTGGGCAAACTTCAGGATACAAAAACCAACGTCGATTTTTTCGAGGCAATGAAGCGTTAGTTGCTCTGTTCATCGCGTTCACGTTTGATAGCACGATATCCTATATCCCTCCGATAGAACGATCCCTTCCAGTCTATTTGTTCTGCAACCGCATAAGCGTTAGCAGCCGCTTCGGTAACATTTTTTCCCAGTGCAACAGCGCAGAGGACTCTACCTCCATTCGTAACGATATCGTTTTTTTCTAGAGCAGTACCGCTATGGAACACCCTGGAATCCTCTATTTGAATGTCATCTAATCCAGTGATCACATCCCCCTTACTATAGCTTTCAGGATAGCCGTCACTTGCGATTACAATACCCAAGGCAGCTCTCGGATCCCATTTTACTTCTGTAGACTCCAGAGATCCGTCGAATGCGCTGAGACATAGAGAGGCCAAATCTGATTGTAGCCTGGCCAGTATTGGTTGGGTTTCTGGATCTCCGAATCTGCAGTTAAATTCCAATACTTTAGCGTTGCCCTTTGGGTCTATCATAAGCCCAACATATAGAAACCCTCTATAATTCATGCCATCAGCATGCATACCCTCGACAGTGGGAAATATAACTTCTCGCATAACTTGATCATAGATATTTTTAGTCATCACTGGAGCTGGAGAATAGGCTCCCATGCCACCAGTATTGGGACCTCTATCTCCCTCATCACGTGTTTTATGGTCCTGTGAGCTTGCCAGAGGCATGATGCGTGTATCGTCTACAATAGCGATAAAGCTTGCCTCTTCGCCATAGAGAAATTCTTCGATAACCACTTTTGAGCCAGCCTGACCAAAGATTTTTTCGTGCAGCATGTTTCTAAGCGCTTCTTCGGCTTCAGCAAGGGTTTCTGCAATAACCACACCTTTTCCAGCTGCTAACCCATCTGCTTTGATGACAATTGGAAGAGGATTTGATCGTACATAATCTAAAGCCTCATTTAGATCCTCAAAATCTTTATAGGAGGCGGTTGGGATATCATGTCTCGCTAGAAATTCTTTCGAAAAAGACTTTGATCCCTCCAGTTTTGCAGCTGCCGCACGAGGCCCAAAACATTTAAGTCCTGCTGCCTCAAAACGATCAACTACACCTTCTACAAGCGGTTTTTCTGGACCAACAATGGTTAAGTCTATGTTTTTGGTTTGAGCAAACGCGAGTAACGCATCCAGATCATCAGCTTCTATAGGTACATTACAAACCTTTGTTTCTTGTGTAGTACCCGCGTTTCCAGGCGCTACTAGAACTTCTGAGACCAAAGAAGATTTTGCAAACTTCCAAGCTAAAGCATGCTCTCTGCCGCCACCACCGATGACTAATATTTTCATCGTTTTTGATATTCCAGGTTTTTAGTGACGAAAATGTCTCACGCCAGTGAAAACCATCGCTATGTCATGTTCATCAGCGGCTGCGATAACTTCTTCATCGCGCATAGAGCCCCCTGGTTGTATAACAGATGTGATGCCATGCTCTGCAGCAATATCAATACCGTCGCGAAATGGGAAAAAGGCGTCTGAGGCCATAGAAGCACCAGAAAGATTTAGATGCGAGTCAGCGGCTTTCATTGCTGCAATACGTGCGCTCATGACACGACTGGTTTGACCAGCACCTATGCCAAGCGTGGCATGTTCACTCGTGTAGACAATAGCATTGGATTTGATAAATTTTACAACTGCCCACGCGAATGTTAATGCTTTGAATTCCGAATTTGTCGGAATGCGTTTTGTTACAGCGTTCAACTGAAAATCCTTGGGGTCGATGAAATCATTGCTTTGCACTAGCAATCCACCCGCAATAGATTTGATGTTCCAACCGTAACCAGTTGTTTGAAATGGACCAGTTTCTAGCACTCGCACATTTTTTTTTCGACTTAGTTCCTGATGCGCATTTTGGGTGACTTCTGGAGCAATTATAAGCTCAACCATTTGGTTTTGAAGAATGAACTTTGCGGTATCGGAGTCTAGCTTTCTGTTGAAAGCGATAATCCCGCCGAAGGCAGATTGTGGATCAGCGGCGAAGGCCGATTGATATGCTGTGAGGAGGCTTTTTGAGATGGCCACACCGCAGGGATTAGCATGCTTAATGATTGCACATACTGGATCAGAAAAAGCTTTTACACATTCGAGCGCAGCCTCGGCATCAACTAGATTATTAAAAGAAAGCGGTTTTCCTTGGGTTTGTTGTGATTCGACAATCGATCCAGACAATGCGGAAGAAGAACTAAATAGAGCGGCTTCCTGATGTGGATTTTCTCCATAACGAAGTTTTTGATTTCGGCGCCACCCTAAAACAAGCGGGTCGGACTCGATTAGGCCTGATGCAGAGCCTGGCCCAGTGCGGTGTAAATATTGTGAAATGAGAGCATCATAGTAAGCGGTATGAGTAAAGGCTTTAGCCGCGAGTTCGCTTCGTAAGATATTCAGCGAATCTCCTGTTTGTAATGACTCTAATACTAGTGGGTAGTCATTTGGATCAACAATAACGGCTACTCTAGTATGATTTTTTGCAGCAGCTCTTATCATGGCTGGACCGCCGACATCAATTTTTTCAATTGCCACCTCGCGGGTACAGTCCGAAGCGGAAATTGTAGATTCGAACGGGTACAGATTAACAACAAGCAGGTCAATCCAGTCAATGCCGTGTTCTGCAGTTATTGTTTCATCAATCCCAGTTCTTGCTAATAAGCCGCCGTGAACGGAGGGATGTAGTGTTTTAACCCTTCCATCCATTATTTCCGGGAACTTTGTTATTTCTGAGATTTCAGTGACAGCCACACCAGCCGAACGCAGAGCATCTGTTGTTCCGCCAGTTGAGATAATGTCGAAAGAGAGATTCACTAAACCTTGCGCGAAAGCTGTCAATCCAGTTTTATCAGAGACACTGATGAGGGCGCGAGGGTTCTTTTTGTTTTTGAGGTTCATCAATCTAACAGTTTGTAGCTCTTCAGTTTTTTTCTTAATGTGCCACGGTTAATGCCAAGAATTTCTGCCGCTTCACTCTGATTTCCACCGGTGTAATCCATGACTGTCCGAAATAGAGGCTTTTCTACCTCGCCTATTACAAGTTGGTAAAGCTCTGCAGGCTTATATCCATTGAGATTTTTGAAATAGCTTTTGAGCGCTTTATCAGTAAGCACGCCAAGTGGCTTGCTTACTGCTTTTTCGTGATCTGTAGATTCTTTTCTCTTTGTTTCTTTAGCTGTTGGGCTTATGGTTTTCGTATTGATCACTACGTTTCCCTTGCAGATCAACGAACTTAGCTATGTCCGCATGCAGAAGTTCATCTAAAAAATACCGCGTAAGTTCTAATTGTTCTCGAGCTGTCTCAATACGTACCATGCGCTGACGAAAATCATGACCACCTTCCTGATGCTGCGTATACCAGATCAAATGTTTCCGGCCCATACGAACACCCATGAATTCTCCGTAGAAGGAGTACAGACTATCGAGGTGATTAAATATAATATCACGTACAGCCGCGAGTGAAGGACCTGGTTTTTTGTTATTAGATAGATATGAATCAATCTCACTAAATATCCAAGGCTTACCTTTCGCACTGCGGCCGATCATGATGGCATCTGCCTTCGTGAAGTCTAAAACTGATTTCGCCTTTTCCGGCGAATCAATATCACCATTTGCGATGACAGGTATAGCGACTGCTGCTTTGATCTGTTGAATTGTTTGGTATTCTGCTTGTCCTTTGAAACGACATTCTCTGGTACGGCCATGCACCGTAATAGCTGCAACGCCGCAACTCTCGGCAATGCGGGCAATCTCCACGCCGTTTCTAGAATTCGGACACCACCCCGTGCGGATTTTTAGGGTAATCGGAACTGATGTTCGTGAAACTACACGATCCAGGATAGATTCCACCAGAGTGGGGTCTCGGAGTAATGATGAGCCCGCCGCCCGCCGACAAACTTTTTTGGCTGGGCAACCCATATTTATATCAACAATGTTAGCGCCCTGGTTTTGAGCACTCATTGCTGCATTAGCCAACATTTCTGGGTCGAAGCCAGCGATTTGAATGATTCTTGGAGTGATATTGCCCCACGTGCTTAGGCGTCGCTTTGATTTGCTGCTGCCCCACAGTTTTGTATCAGCAGTAATCATTTCGCTCGGGGTCATCGCCGCACCCAGTTGAGCACAAAGGTGTCGGAATGGCGCATCCGAGATGCCGGCCATAGGAGCTAATACTAGCCGGTTAGGGAACTGGATTCCCCCTATATTTATACCTTCACTCTTCATTGAGGTTCCTTCTGGCGTTTAGTCCAGAGAAGCACCCATCCTTCTTTTTGTTTTTGATTGAATGGTTTAAATTCGTTGGAGTAATGCTTGCCTATACTTGTTGTCTGTGACTCTAGTAACCCACTTAGCACGAGATGACCATTGGGTCTAACAAGCTGCCCAAATGTTTCGCTTAGATTCTCTAAGGTTCCAGACACAATATTTGCTATAACTAGGTCAGCCTGCAAGTAGGGCAACTCCTCAGGTGTTCCCACCCACAGTCTATCTTCTACTTCATTCAGGCAAGCATTCTCCCGAGTAGCTACTAGCGCTTGAGGCTCGATATCTACTGCCCACGCACGATTCGCGCCAAGCCGTAGAGCTGATATAGCCAAGATTCCAGAGCCACAGCCATAATCTAACACTTGTATATCTGAAGTTAGATTAGCATCAAGCCACTCCAAGCAGAGAGATGTTGTGGGGTGCTCGCCTGTACCAAAGGCAAGCCCGAGATGTAGCCTTGTACAGACACGATCAGTTTTCTTAATTTTGACATTTGCAGCCGCCAGTATTAGGCGTTTCCCAATGCGTTGAGTAGTGGGGCGACGTTCCCAGGCGGCTTTCCAATCCTCTTCGCGTACGATATGCGATTTGATTGGTCTTTCAATGCCAATAGACACTTGCAGATAAACCTTTACTGAAGCAATTGAAATTGACGATGGGAAAAGGGCTGTCAATAGCATAGAAGACCAGAGAGACATTTCTCCGGGGCCAGGTTCTATGATTTCTTGGTCGTTTGTGCTGGTTAGACTGATTGAGACGGCCCCGGTCAATTTGAGGAGGGACTCTATTCGGTTAACGTCATCAGTTTCAACGACGATCTGCAATTCATGCCAGGACATTATCGCGCTACTTTAAGCCCAGTCGATTCTCGATATAGTTTATATCAGTGCCGCCTTGTTTGAAGGCGGAATGATTGCAAATTTCCTGATGAAGCGGGGCATTTGTTTGTATACCCTCCACTATCAATTCGTCTAGGGCACCATTCATTCTGGCGAGCGCAGCCGTCCGAGTTTCTCCATACGCAATTATTTTTGCGATTAGCGAATCATAGTAAGAGGGGACCTTATATCCGCTATAAAGATGGCTATCTACCCGAATACCGGGGCCGCCAGGGGGATGCCAGAGACTGATTGTTCCAGGGGACGGCATAAAAGTTTTTGGGTCCTCAGCATTGATCCGACATTCTATAGCGTGCCCGGTCCAGTGGATATCGCTTTGTCTGTGTGTCATAGGTTTATCGCTAGCTATTAACAACTGTTCTTTTACGATATCTATGCCTGTTATTAACTCTGTGACTGGATGTTCAACCTGGATTCGAGTATTCATTTCAATGAAATAAAACTTGCCTGACTCATAGAGGAACTCAAATGTGCCTACCCCTTTATAGCCAATATCTAAGCATGCATTTGCACATTGCGCGCCCATTTTCATTCTGATTTCAGGACTAATACCAGGGGCTGGTGCTTCTTCTACTATTTTCTGATGCCGTCTTTGCATAGAACAATCCCGTTCCCCTAAGTGAATTGCATTTCCATGATTGTCGGCTATTACTTGAAATTCGATGTGACGTGGCTGCCCAAGAAATTTTTCCATATAAACGTTCCCATTAGCAAAAGCAGCTAAGGCTTCGCTTTTGGTGATGGAGATCGCATTGAAAAGAGACGCTTCGCTATGCACTACACGCATGCCCCTGCCACCACCACCTCCAACCGCTTTAATAATGATTGGATAGCCAATTTCGTGGGCTAATTGAGCATTTTTAGTATTGTCATCCGAAAGTGTGCCGTCTGATCCTGGTACACAGGGGACGCCCGCTGCTTTCATCGCTTGTATGGCCGAAACTTTATTGCCCATCAAGCGAATGGTTTTAGGGTCGGGTCCAATGAAAATAAACCCACTTTCTTGCACGCGTTCTGCAAAATCTGCGTTCTCTGAGAGAAAACCGTATCCAGGGTGAATTGCTACGGCGTCGGTCATCTCAGCAGCAGCAATAATGGCCGGCATATTGAGGTAACTGTTAATTGCAGGTGGAGGGCCAATACAAATGGTTTCGTCTGCAAGAAGAACATGTTTGAGTCCTGCGTCTGCCGATGAGTGAACAGCAACAGTTTTAATGCCTAACTCTCGACAAGATCTTAAAACTCGCAGAGCAATTTCTCCGCGGTTGGCTATCAGTACCTTATCGAGCATCAACAGTTATTCTTTGATAATGAATAGTGCCTGGCCAAATTCTATCGGGTCGCCATTTGCAGCCAAGATTTTAGTTATTTTCCCCTTTGCATCGGATTCAATCTGATTCATCATCTTCATGGCTTCAAGGATACAGAGTGTATCCCCAATTCTCACCTCAGTTCCGATCTCTATGAATGGAGGACTGCCAGGCGAAGGGCCAGCATAGAAAGTGCCGACCATAGGCGCTATTACCGTATGACCATCATGCTCAGGCGCCTCATTGGCTGGGGTTGTGGGGTTAGGCAATGGTTCTGTCGTAGCAATCCCAGTTACTGAAGTAGCGCCAACTGTTGTTATGGTTGACCCTTTAGAGGGATGACGACTAATGCGAATAGAATCCTCACCTTCAGTGATTTCTATTTCTGCAAGTTCGGACCCCTCAAGGAGCTCGATAAGTTTTTTTACCTTCCTGATATCGATAGTTTTTTCCTAGACTAAAATTTTTTCAGCAGCGATCAGAGCAAGCTCATAGCTCGTTACGCCAAAGCCTGAGATCGTTCCTACTGCTACATCGGAAAAGAAAGAACGTTGTCTGAAATCCTCTCGGGCTGCTACGTTGGATAGATGAATTTCAACAAAAGGAATCTCTACAGCAAGAAGCGCATCTCGCAGTACGATACTTGTGTGCGTGAATGCGGCGGGATTAAAGAGAATGAGTTCAATTTTTTCGTTAGCCGCGTCATGAATTCGTTTTACGAGCTCATGCTCGGCGTCGCTTTGAAAACATGTCAGTATATGTCCACGTTCCTTTGCTAGCTTACTGAGGCGAGCCTCAATTTCATTAAGCGTGCTAGCGCCATAGAGTGTGGGCTCTCGTTTTCCTAGTAATCCTAGATTTGGACCGTTGATTAATAACAGGTTTGACATATTTAATTTTCGACGAAGATGTAAGGTATTTTACATGTTTTCGAAGTATTTAGGCGAATAAGCTAAATTATTTTTATGGCTTAGTTGACAATAAAGCCCGCGCCGTCTCTATATTTGTTACGCCGTTTGCTAGGCCAGAGAGGACGTCTCTTAGTTTCTGGAGGTCCTCTGGGAGAATCTCTCCTGTGTGAACACCCAGGATTCTGCCTCTCTTATCAGAAAATACAGTAAACGGGAGAGCGAAGAATTCCACTCCAAAAGCCCCTGCGGCATTCATCGCATCGGATTCCCCAACAAGAATGGGATAGTTAAAGTTCATATCTTCAGCAAAGTTTTGCACTGCCTCAAAATTGTCAATTGCAATGCCAATAACCTGAACAGGATAATCAGCATTCTGTTCCTGAAATTCTTTAAGCAGCGGAATTTCTCTTAAACAGGGTGCGCACCAAGTAGCCCAAAAATTTATGACAAGTGCATGTTGAGGCCAACTTCGTATAGACCGCGTATTCCCATCCAAGTCGTCTAATGAAAATTCGGGAAGCATCCCTAATATTTGTGTTGGCGCTACTACTGCCTGACTTGTTTGAGGTGGCGGCTCGGAAGATCGCAAAAAAGCACGGTATCCCAAATACGATATAACAGCAGCTAAGCTTAAAAGGAGTGTGAAAATTGCGCTACGTGCCATAAGGGGTTCCCAGTTTCTATGACTTTATTTTATAATGAAGATACTTGAAGAGCATGTGCGCTGAATTCCTCTGCGTCTACAAAACCGACAAGTTTATACGCTTCCAGCTCTTCCCCTTGGCGATTAAAAAAAGCGATAGTTGGTGGCCCAAAGCTTGAGAAATATTGCAGTAGCGACTGGTCTTCATCGTTGTTTTCAGTCACATCGATTTGCAGCAACATAAATGGATCCAAAGCTGCTATAACACTTGTTTCAGGAAAGGTGTACCTCTCATATTCCTTACATGCGACACACCAGTCAGCCGTAAAATCAACCATAACTGGTGTTCCGGTATTTGATGCCTCTAAAAGAGCCTCTTCTAGCTCAGCGATAGAGCCTATGGACTGGAAAGGCAGGTGAGAAATAGCTGTATTATTTGCCGAGCCTGCAAGTAGCGACCCTCGCGGGATAGGCTTGAGGGGGTTATCACCGCCAAGTGTAACGCCAATAACCATCAGTGCGCCGTACAAGCAAGCTAGTAGCCCCAGACCCTTGCCGAGCCTTTGCATAGGTGAAGGTGATTTGGGTAATACCTCAAATGCCCCTAGAAATACGCCCGTTAGAAAGACAAGTAACGACCAGAGGGCTAGGGTAATGCTTCCAGGCAGAATCCGTTCCATCATCCATATCGCGAGTCCTAGCATCATAACCCCGAAGGCTGCCTTAACCATATTCATCCATGGCCCAACTTTTGGCAGCAACTTTCCAGCCGACGCGCCCACCAGTAGTAATGGTGAGCCCATGCCAAGACTCAGGAAGAACAGTGCGCTGGATCCTAGAAGTACGTCACCGCTTTGACCAATAACCGCTAGTGTAGCGACTAGTGGCGGGGCGACACAGGTAGTCACAATTAGGGCTGATAGGGCTCCTATGATGGCTACGCCGATAAAGGTTCCGTTCTTTTGATTATTTGCCAGGCTTGTCAGTCTATTTTGTATAGGTGCCGGTATCTGTAATTGAAACAAACCAAACATGGCCATGGATAACACTACAAAGAGTCCTGCAAATAGAGTCAGAATCCAAGGCTGTTGAAAAATAGCTTGTATCTGTCCGCCGGCGACCGCTGCTAGTGCCCCAGCACCTGTGTAGGTGATCGCCATGCCCATGACATAAGACAATGAGAGCATAAAACCTCTGGTAGGTGTTACGTTTGCTCCTTGCCCAGCAATAAGCCCTGAAAGAATCGGAACCATCGGCAATACGCATGGTGTAAATGCTAGTAGCAGCCCGAGGCCGTAGAAAGTTCCAAGGACAGCCCATAGTGGGTAGTTCATGATAATGTTGGCTAGACGATCTTGCTCAGACACCATAAGTGGTGTTGAATTATTTGGCGGCGAAGCAGCAAAAACGCTAGAAGCTGGGATTCCCAGGTGGCGAGAAGCTGTAATTAAAGGGTAGCAAATACTGTCTACTTTGCAGCCTTGATAATGAGCCTCTAGTTGAATGTCAACCTCATCTGGTGATGCCCGAGAGAAAGGAATTTTCGCCTCGATGTAGTCGTAATAGACTTCTACTTCTCCGAAGTATTCGTCTTCAGTTACTGTCCCGCTTGGAAAACGTGGTGCTCCTATTTGAATTGGACCGTCGACGTTAAACTCAAATTGATCTTTGTAAAGGTAATAACCTGGCTGGATAATCCAACTTACCGTAATTTCATTAGCCCGCTCGACTCTTGAGTCCATGATGAATGCCTCATCAGGAGGGAGGACTTCATCATTAGCGCTAGACTGAGCTAGAAAATTAGATAATATTGAACTGCGGCCGGGGTTTTCTGGGGTTAAAGCGATAGTTCTGTCCCAGCGTTGTGGTGGGTAGCAGAGACCGATATCGGCGCAGCCTTGCAGCATCAGCCGAAAGTCCATCTCGGCTATACCTGCAGTTTGTTGGTACGGGATTCGAATTTGAAAGCGGTTACGATATGTTTCCATAACACCAAAGAATTCATCTTCGTGGATTTGTCCATTCGGCAATTCTGCTGCATTAAGGTCTATGCCGTTCGTTAAGGACTCAAAATCGAAACGTTTGCGGTATAGGTAGTAACCGTCCTCAATTTGGAACGTAAGGGTAATTTCCTCCTCGTTAGCCTCTACGGTGTAAGGGAAAGCAGCTTCGGGTCGTAATATCTCTTGTGCTGTTGTGATCTTGGAGGCAAGCAAAGGCGTAACTAGCAACAAGACTGCAACCATCAAAAACGAATGTTTCAGCGTGTTAATTCTCATGTGTTTCATGTCCATAAGATCAATCCAGATATGCTGATGCATGTGGTAAATACCAGCAACGGCATTGAGATCAAACGAAAATACCCCATCTTTATTTGACAGCTAAGCATAGCGGGGTGGCACCCTACTGTCATAACTTTAGCAGGAAAGCCTTGAAATTCCGTCAACCGGCCCTATTATTAGCACTCTACTGGATCGAGTGCTAATTGATTAGCTCGACCAATTGTTGGTACATCATAGTCTTGGAAAATGGAGACCCATCTATGAAGATTCGTCCGTTACATGATCGCGTCGTCATTAGGCGTACAGAGGAAGAACGAACCTCCCCTGGAGGCATCGTAATTCCAGACGCAGCGGCAGAAAAGCCCATTAAGGGTGAAGTAGTCGCTGTTGGAAATGGCAAACTGCTGGAAAATGGTGAAGTTAGACCCTTAGACCTTAAGGTTGGGGACAACGTGCTGTTTGGTAAGTACTCGGGTACTGAAGTTAAGGTTGATGGTGAGGAAGTCGTAGTCATGCGTGAAGATGACGTTATGGCTGTAATCGAGGGCTAGCCCACGTAGATCTGACGCCCGTTTATAAGAGAATTTAGGAGATATGAAATGCCGAAAGAAGTGAGATTTGGTCATGAGGCACGTCAGCGGATGCTTAAGGGCGTCAATG
>Ga0114999_10002063_pt1 | contig 27006 bp, 20 predicted proteins | sample ArcticOcean_MG_C_3_FD_89820 | JGI IMG/M metagenome (GOLD analysis project Ga0114999, IMG submission 89820) | Marine microbial communities from western Arctic Ocean - ArcticOcean_MG_CB8_126 | ecosystem: Environmental > Aquatic > Marine > Oceanic | place: Arctic Ocean: Canada Basin | collected...
CCCAAATACGGAGCTGAGCTCGGTGCCGTTGATCGTGACATTTTTCAATGGGATTTGTGCGTCCGGGAAACCGATCCACACAGAGGTTGACATTTGGGCGACGTATCCGACGAACCATGCCTCGGTGTTGCCCTGGTGGGTACCAGTCTTGCCAGCTTGTGGGCGGCCAGTCCCTAGATCCGCGCCTCCCGCAGTACCCGAACCCGTGGGGACCCTCGTCATCGGCCGGCGGGCGGCGGCGACGAGCGCTGGGTTGAAAATCTGTTGATGAATGGTCTGGTGGTCCCAGTCCAGTTCGCCGTCGCGGGAAATGATTGAGGCGACAAGGAAGGAATCCGCGCGTAGACCGTTGGTTGCGAACGTTGTGTACGCCGAGGCCATTTCGAGCGGAGTCACGGCGCTTGTTCCGAGCGTTAGAGACGGAACGGGATGAAGCGGGGAGGTGATGCCCATGCGACGAGCGGCGTCGACGATACTTTCGGGACCAGTTTCGATGGCGATCTGAGCGTAAACGACATTCTTTGATCGGTACGTAGCTTCTTCAAGCGAGAGAAGGCCTGGGGTGCTAAGGCCACCTCTCACGGTCCAAATGTTCCCATTCGCTGAGCAGACGTACGGGCATTCGATCTCCTGGGGGCTGGTTGCGTTCCATAGCGATCTCAGGCTGGTGCCGTTCTCCAGCGCCGCGAGAAGGGTGATCGGCTTGAAGGAAGAACCCGGGTTTCTCTGGCCCTGTACAGCGAGGTCGAACTGCTCGACCTCAAACTCGAGGCCTGACGCCATGACCAGCACAGCACCAGTGGCGGTGTCGACGCTGGCGATGGCGCCGGTTGGTGCCTTCACCTCAGGATCGTCGGGGGTGGGAACCCACTCCCTCAGCAGATCGGTCGCCTTCTTCTGTAGGTAGACATCGATGGTGGTGTATATATCGAGGCCGCCTCCGCCTTCACAGGTGACGTCGTCAGCGGGGCAGCCGAAGATCCGAATCTTCCTCTCGTCACTCGTCGCTCCGAGAAAGGCGAACTCGGGGCTATGGAGGAGCTGCCGCTTCACCTCAGCGACTACGTGTTCAAAGATGTCGATTTCCTTGGTAAAGGGGACGACCCCGAGCGGCGCCGCGGTGGCTTTGGCCGCTATTTGCTCGGTGATGAAGTTGCTTTCTAGCATCTCTCGGATCACATCGTTGCGCCTCGCTATCACGCGGTCTTCGTTCGCCCGGGCGTCGTAGAAGCTTGGGTTTCTAGCGAACACAGCGATTGCTGCGGCCTCGGACACGGAGAGCTGAGAGAGATCCTTATCGAAGTATTCCTGGGCGGCGGCTTGGACTCCCCACGCGTTCCACCCGAGGTAGATCGAGTTGAGATAGAACTCCAATATCTGCGCCTTTTCGTATCTGCGCTCAAGCTCGATAGCGGTGATGGCTTCTTTGATCTTTCTCTTGTAGGAGATCTCGTCGCCAACAAAGTTTTTCTTGACAACCTGCTGCGTGATCGTTGACCCACCTCGCTGGCTATCGGAGGTCAGGTTGTCGAGGAACGCCTTACCAATGGCACCGAAATTGATGCCTTCGTGCTCAAAGAAGGTCTTGTCTTCCGCGGCCAGCATGGCGTACACCATCGCATCAGGCATGTCCTCGAACTGGATGGGTTCGCTCGCCCGGCCGTCGTGAAGTTCGGCTAGCAAGGTTCCGTTGGCCGCGTAGACCCGCGAGGTTCTCGAGAGGTCAGGGAAGGCTAGAGACGTGGCGTCGATCTCGGGAAGGTACTTGTCGTCGAGGTCCCCCCAGCTGTCAGCAGCAGCGTTGACTGCTAGGAAACTGAACAGGCCAACCCATGACGATGCAAGCAGGGCGATGGACAGGAGCCAAGCGATGGCGATCGACCACCGGCCGCGCCGGTCGCTTCTTTCTAGTTCGTGAATGAGATCAGTCATGAATTCCTATTGGAACGAGGAAGGCCAGGGAATGGTTCCTGTAGTCTGTGGGCGTAAGAATACAGCGACTGAGATTATCCAAGTGGATCGAAGAGACACCTCCAGCGGAATTGAGATCGAACCTCTCTATGAGGGCACCGGGCGCGAGCAAGATCCACCCCCGGGTGAGTTCCCGTTTGTGCGGGGTCCCTATCCCTCCATGCACCGCGGTCGGCTTTGGACGATGCGGCAGTACGCGGGGTTCGGAACGGCCGAGGCAACGAATCAACGGTTCCAAGAATTACTTGCCGCAGGCCAGACTGGTCTGTCAGTGGCCTTTGACCTGCCCACGCAGATGGGGCTGGACTCGGACCACCGTCGGTCTTTGGGGGAGGTGGGCAAGGTCGGGGTGGCTATCGACTCAATACACGACATGCGTCGGCTATTCGATGGGATCCCGCTCTCGGATATTTCCACCTCGATGACGATCAACTCCACGGCACCGCTGTTGTTGCTGATGTACCAAATGGTGGCGGAGGAACAAGGCGTGCCCGCCAGCGCTATCCGCGGCACCACGCAGAACGACATCTTGAAGGAGTACATTGCACGGGGCACCTACATTTATCCCCCGAGGCCCTCGATGCGTTTGGTGACAGATGTCTTCGCCTACTGTGCTGAAGCGCTGCCGGCGTGGAACACTATTTCGATATCGGGCTATCACATCAGGGAGGCTGGGTCGACGGCAGCTCAAGAGTTGGCTTTCACGATCGCGAACGCCATCGCGTATGTTGATGCGGCAGTTGCTGCGGGGATGGATGTTGACGAGTTCGGCCCTCGACTCTCCTTCTTCTGGAACGGCCACAAACACTTTTTCGAGGAGATCGCCAAGTTCCGGGCGGCGCGGCGAATGTGGGCTCACATCATGCGGGATCGGTTCGGTGCTACCAATCCCAAGGCATTGGCCATGCGCTTCCACACGCAGACAGCCGGTTCTTCCCTGACCGCTCAGCAGCCTGAAGGCAACATCGTTCGAACCGCGGTGGAGGCCATGGCTGCTGTTTTCGGCGGCACTCAGTCCCTGCACACCAACGCCCATGACGAGGCGTTGGGTTTGCCAACTCCTGAGTCAGCGCGACTTGCCTTGCGGACACAGCAGATCTTGGGGTTCGAGATGGGTCTGGCTGATAGCGCTGATCCTTTTGGGGGCTCACACTATGTGGAGGCGTTGACTGACGAGCTTGAGAGGCTGGCTACGGCACTCATTGCAGATATCGACGAGCTGGGTGGGGCTGTTTCGGCCATCGAAGACAGGTTCCAGGAGAGACTCATTGAAGAAGCTGCCTACGTTGCCGCGCGCCGGGTGGATTCGGGAGAAGATGTCGTTGTCGGTCTTAACAGGTTCATTGAAGATGGGTCCGACGAGTTCCCGACACTGCAGGTGGATCCGGCGTTGGCAGAGGATCAGACAGCACGGCTCGTTGCTATCCGGAGGGATCGTGACAGCGCCGAGGTAGCAGCGGCGCTTGACGCCGTTAAAGTGGTGGCCGAGGGCACCGCCAACATGCTGCCGGCTATGAAGGTGGCCCTCCAAGCTGAGGCAACGATCGGAGAAATCTCTGATGTGTTGCGAGACGTGTTCGGCACCCGCTAAGGGAGCCGGTCAGCCAGAGTAAGGACAGCATGAACCATCAACACCCAATCCGACTCTTGATCATTGGCGGCGGGCCCGCCGGGACACAGGCGGCCATGACGGCTGCTTCTTTGGGCGCCGAAGTGACCCTGGTCGAGAAGGAGATCGTAGGAGGTGCTGCGCATCTCTTGGACTGCATCCCTTCCAAGACGATGGTTTCCTCAGCCGTTCGGGTTCAGGCGATGCGCGATGCTGAGAACCTCGGTGTACAGAGCGCTGACCGCAAAGTCGATCTCACGGTGTTGGCCGAGAAGATGGATGAGATCTCGCGCGATATTTCCGAAGGGCTCGTCGATGTCCTAGAGAGCCAGGGCGTGCGGATTATCGACGGCTTCGGCCGATTTACGGGCCCTCACAGCGCTGTAGCAGTGGCAGATGGCGAGGAGATCCCGCTCGAGTTTGATGTCGGAATGGTCTCGACCGGTTCGTTCCCGCGGGTCCCAGAGTGGGCAACTGTGGACGGAACCATGATATTGACGACGAGGGATGCGTACTCGCTTGAAGCGATCCCCGAGCAGATCATCGTCATTGGATCAGGCGTCACCGGGGTGGAGTTTGTCAACATTTTCGAGGCTCTAGGGTCCAAAGTCACGTTGATCGTATCTCGTCAGCAAGTACTTCCACACAGTGATCCTGAAGTGGCGGTCGTTCTTGAGCAGAACTTCATCGATCGTGGGGTCACACTTCTGAAAGGTGCTCGAGCCGAAAACGTATCCCAGGATGGCGAGGTACTCACGGTCCATGTCGACGATGGACGAAAGGTCACCGGAAGCCATGTGCTCCTCGCCATAGGCTCGGTGCCTCTCACAGAAGGGGTAGGCCTAGAGGCGGCGGGGATTGAATTGGATCAGGGCTATGTTCCGGTTGATGAGTTGAATCGAACAGTCGTCCCGCACATATACGCCGCCGGCGATATCTGTGGAAAGATGCCCTTGTCGTCGGTCGCCTCGATGCAGGGTCGCAAGATCGCGATGGACGCGATGGGTCGAGGAGTCACGCCGATTGACTACACAAAGGTTGCGCAAGCGATCTTCACACTGCCGGAGATCGCTTCGGTCGGCTTAGACGAGGCGATTCTCGCGGCAGCCGGACGACGAATTCGATCGACCAAAGTGCCGTTCGCCGCCAACTCCCGCTCAGTCATCCAAGGAAACACTGCCGGGTTCGTGAAGGTCATCTCTGATCCTGCGACGAATGAGGTACTAGGCGGAACCATTGTCGGCCAGCGAGCCAGTGAACTCATCGGTATGTTGGCGCTGGCCGTGCAGGGAAGGCTTCACATCGACACGTTGCTGGAAACGATCATGGTGCACCCGTCGCTCTCAGAGAGCCTTACCGAGGCCGCTCACTAGCCCTGTCGCGGTTAGGCAGTAGCTTTCGTCGTGCGTGTTATTTCACGATGGCGATGATGTCGCCGATATTGACAGTGTCTCCCGGTTGCACCCGCAGATCGATGACCTCTCCGGCGCCCGGGGAAGCGATTGCGTTCTCCATCTTCATCGCTTCTAGCACACAGATGTTGTCTCCTGCTTCGACTGCGTCTCCGGCCGCAACCGAGACCTTGACGATGGTCCCCTGCATCGGAGAGGTGATGATGCCGTCGCCGCCTGATGTTGGACCGGTGCCGCGCGTGAGTTTGGGGGCTTTTCTCCTCGGCGCTTCGCCGCCAGCGCGTCGTACCGGCGGCGCCCAGAACGTGACATCAAAGCGACGTCCGCCCACCTCGACGGTCATGGATCGTTGCGTACGCTCTTCGTCGGTTGGAAGAGGTACGCCGGGCTCGGAGCCAGCCTCTGAGAGGTCTACCTCCTCCTCAAGCCATTTCGTGTGATGCTTGTCCTTCACGAAATCAGCGTGTTTGAGGACTACGAGGTGAGCAGGAATGGTGGTTTTCACTCCGCTCACAACGAACTCTTCGAGGCAGCGGATGCCCCGAGCGATCGCAAGCTTACGGGTGGGCGCCCACACGATCAGTTTCCCCATGAGGTTGTCGTAGTACGGGCTGACGGTCGTTGCAGGCTCGATCCACGAATCGACGCGGACACCTAGGCCAGTGGGTTCGCGGTATTCAATGACGGTTCCGGGAGCCGGTAGGAACCCATTCGAGGGATCCTCGGCATTGATTCTGAACTCCATAGCATGGCCGTTGGTCTCGAACTCCTTGAAAGAGATTGGCTTTCCCTCGGCGATAAAAATCTGCTCACGAACGAGGTCGATGCCGGTCACCATCTCGGTGATGGTGTGCTCCACTTGAAGTCGGGTATTCATTTCCAGGAAGAAGAAGTTCCCCTCTTTGTCGAGTAAGAACTCGACGGTGCCTGCGCCCCGATAGTCGCACGCTTTCGCAACTGCTATCGCCGCCTTCCCGAGCGCCCTTCGTTGGCGGGCCCGGAGCCGCGGGGAGGGGGTTTCTTCGATGAGCTTTTGGTGTCGCCGTTGGACCGAGCAGTCCCGCTCACCCATGAAGACGATGCGGCCGTGGTCGTCAGCGAGGATCTGTGCCTCGATATGTCGCGGCTCAAGAAGGAATTTCTCGACATAGACGACGGAGCTGCCGAAGTACGCCTGGGCCTCCCGGCGAGCTCCCTCATAGCCTTCCACTAGTTCGTCTATCGAGTGCACAACCCGCAGGCCCTTACCGCCGCCTCCTGCAGATGCTTTTATGGCGATGGGGAATCCGAACTCCTCCGCAAGGGCCTTGAGATCATCAGCTGACTCGAGCGGGTCATTGGTTCCAGGAACGAGGGGCACGCTAGTCCCGGCGAGGGCTCGACGAGCCGCAACCTTGTCTCCCATGGTCGTCATAGATTCGGGCGATGGCCCCACCCAGACGAGCCCGGCGTCGATCACCTTTTGGGCGAACTCGCCGTTCTCAGCAAGGAAGCCGTATCCAGGGTGGATTCCTTCCGCTCCTGACTCGCGGGCTGCTGCCAGGATCCGCTCCATGTCAAGGTATGACTCTGCAGCCGGAGCGGGCCCGATGTTCCATGCCTCGTCGGCGAGCTTGACATGGAGGGCGTCTCGGTCGAGCTCAGAGTAGACAGCGACGGTCCGGATGTTCATCTCTTTCGCTGTTCGAATGATCCGAACAGCGATCTCGCCTCGGTTAGCAATGAGTAGTGATTCCATGGGCGCTACAGCGGGATGTTCCCGTGTTTCCTGACTGGAGGTGGTGTGCGCTTGTTGCGTAGCATTCGGAGTGCCGCTATCAGTTTCTGTCTGGTGACTGAAGGTTCAATGATCTCGTCGACCAATCCCAACTCGGCAGCTCGATACGGATTATTGAATTCTTCTTCGTACTCGGCTGTGAGTTTGGCCGTTGTTGCTTCGGGATCCGAGGCATCCGAGATTTCCCTACGATGGATGATGCGAGTGGCGCCCGCTGCTCCCATGACGGCGATTTGGGCGGAGGGCCAAGCGAACACGACGTCGGCGCCAACGCCTCTCGAGTTCATGACAAGGTAGGCACCTCCGTACGCCTTGCGGGTGATCACTGTTACCCGTGGGACCGTCGCCTCACAAAAAGCGTAGAGGAGTTTTGCTCCGTGTCGGATGATTCCATCGTGTTCCTGTTTTACCCCTGGAAGGAACCCGGGTACGTCGACCATGGTGACCAAGGGGATGTTGAACGCGTCGCAGAATCGGACGAATCTTGCGGCCTTCTCCGACGCTTGGATATCCAGCGCCCCAGCGAATGATGCGGGTTGGTTCCCGACAATACCTATCGAGTGGCCATCGAGTCTGGCGAACCCGACAACGATATTGGTAGCAAACTCATTGTGTACCGGGTAGAACTCTCCGTCGTCGACAATGAGTCCGATGACCTCCTCCATGTCATACGGCTGATTCGCGGCATCGGGAACGATCGCGTCGAGAGCGTGCTCAGCGCGATCTGGACGATCGGTAGGGGCAAAGAACGGCGGTGGCTCAGCGTTGTTCTGAGGGAGGAACGACAGCAGGTAGCGGATGTTCTCGATGCCAGACTCTTCATCACTGGCGACGAAGTGGGTCACGCCCGACTTGCTGGCATGGGCGTGGGCGCCCCCGAGTTCCTCCATCGACACCTGCTCGCCGGTGACCGTCTCAATCACGTCAGGGCCGGTGATAAAGAGGTGCGAGGACCCCTCGATCTGGAACACGAAGTCCGTGAGGGCAGGTGAGTAAACGGCACCGCCGGCGCATGGGCCCATGACGACTGAGATCTGAGGGATGACTCCAGATGCATCGACGTTCCGCTTGAAGATTCGGCCGTAACCGTCGAGGCCGCTTACGCCCTCTTGGATACGAGCCCCGCCAGAGTCTTTGAGTCCGATGATGGGGGCCCCAACCGACGTAGCTAGGTCCATGAGCTTGCAGATCTTATCGGCCATGGCCTTGCCCAAGCTCCCTCCGAAGATGGTGAAGTCCTCGGCGAATACCATGACAGTGCGTCCGTCTATGGTTCCCCAACCGCCTACGACTGCGTCGCCGGCAGGCCGGATCTCTTCGATGCCAAACCCACGAGCTTGATGTTCCACGAAGCCATCAATCTCCTGGAATGAGTCTTGGTCGAGAAGGATGTCCAGCCGCTCGCGGGCCGTGAGTTTGCCCTTATCGTGCTGGCGGTCGATGGCGCGCTGGCTGCCGGCGTGGAGAGCTCGCTCGCGATGTTCCCTGAGTTCTTCGATCCTGCGTTTTGTGCCCACTACCCGCCAGCCTAGATTGGTCTCTGCGCAAGTGTTCGACTGCGATGGAGGATCTATGGATACACGATTAATCCATCTCGCTGAGACAGCCTCGACTCAGGACGTGGCTGCAGACAGCTATGACGGAGCCGCGGTCTTAGTGGTCGCACAGCGTCAGACTGATGCTCGAGGACGATCCGGTGCTCGTTGGGAGTCGGCTCCTCGGTCGTTAGCGATGTCTCTGGCGTTCCCACTTAGTTGGCCGCGCTCGATGTGGCCCCAGGTTGCGTTGGCGGTAGGACTAAGTGTTGCGTCGGTGATTCAGGGCACGTCGCTGAAATGGCCTAATGACGTCTTGAAGGGTCCCAAGAAAGTGGGCGGGATTCTCGTAGAAGCCAACACCGCTCACGTAGTTGCTGGCGTTGGGTTGAACCTTTGGTGGCCCAGCGCCCCGGCAGGCTACGGGTCTGTCTACAGCGAGGATCCTGGGCCGAAGCACTCCTATCAACTCGCCGCCGAGATCGCTCGCCAGTTACTCGCCAGAGTTGCCCTCGGTGCGGGGGATTGGGGGCTCGATGAATATCGCTCGCTATGTGTGACAGTCGGGACGGATGTCACCTGGGAGCCGTCTGGCGTCGGTCGAGCGGTTGGGGTTGCCGACAGCGGAGCGCTGGAAGTGGAGACTCCTTCTGGGATGATTGAGTTGGTGAGCGGTGAGGTCAGGCATGTCCGTAGCATTGGCTAAGCGGCTGTCCGACTAACCTTTGGGCAACACTTTTGGAGGTGCTCATGGCTGTTCTCGCTCATGAAGGCAGCGAGAAAATCATGTATGACGTCACGGCCATTCCGCTAGGGGCCTCGACGGTTGACGGGTACCTAGCGCGCCCGGATCTGCTCGGAAGCGTCCCTTGTGTTGTTGTGCTCCACGGTGGCCGAGGTCCGCTCCCGTATGAAAGAGCTCTTTGTCGGACCCTCGCCCGACACGGCTACGCGGCGATCGCCCCGGACTTGTTTCGTGGCGGGCGATTCGGCCCGGAGGGTCTCCCTCTGTCAGCCGCCAGAGCACTCACCGATATCGGCGAGGTGATCGAGTTCCTCGATAGCGAAGATACGCCGTGGGCTGACCCAACCAGAGTGGTTCTTTTGGGATACGACGCCGGCGGTAGGTTGGCTCTGAGTTACGCGAGCAGGAACAGCAGCGTAGGGGGCGTCGTAACCATCTCGGGACCACTGGCAGCTGTTTCGAAAGGGAGTCTGACCGCCAGTGACGAGGTCGGACGGATCAACGGTGCGATCCTTGGGCTCTACGGTGCAAAAGATCAGGGTGTCTCGTTGGAAGACATCGATGCTGCACAAGGCCTGACCAACAATGGGACGTGGATTGTGTATGAATCTGCAGGTCATGGTTTTATCGATTCGGGAAGCGAAGAGTTCGACGCCGGTGCAGAGGCAGACGCCCTCCAACGAATCTTGGCGCTCCTTCGAGCGATCTTCCGGTAGTCCATGGTCGCGCTAAGTCGCTCCCAAAAGCCGAAGCAGGGCAAGTGGACCATTCTCGGCGTACTCTTTGTCGCCAACTTGATGGTGTTCGGCACCCTCTTTTATCTCCAGACGCTGCACACTGCCATCGTCGATGAGGTCACCGTCGATCCCAACGTTGCGGGAGCGCTGTCGGCTGTCCCTGACTCTGGTGAACCGGTGACGTTTCTCGTGATCGGCTCCGACAGCCGAGCGGGCCTGCCAGCCGACTGGATCGGGGACTTTGGGAACGCGGGGGGCCAAAGAGCAGATGTGATGATGCTCGTCCAGATTCTGCCCGAGCAGCACCGCGTGCAGATGCTCAGTCTCCCCCGAGACCTGCAGGTGAACATTCCGGGCCGCGGTAAGGAAAAGGTCAACGCGGCCTATTCCTTCGGAGGGGCCGAGCTAGCGATTGAGACCGTGACGCTGGCCTTCGACGTTCCCATTCACCACTACGTCGAGGTCGATTTTGTGGGCTTCGCAGCGATCGTCGATGAGATGGGAGGCCTCGAGATTCCCTTCGCGTACGCGGCACGAGATCTCAAGTCAGGCCTGTCCGTCGAGGCGGGGATCGAGCACATGGACGGTAGGTCAGCGTTAGCGTACGCGAGATCTCGTAGCTTTCAGGAACTGCATGACGGCGAATGGGTGTTCGTCGACGCCAATGACATCGGGCGTACTCGGCGTCAGCAAGAGATCATGGTGGCCATTTTCAAGGGGATCAAGAGCCCGTCGCTTTTGGTCGACGCGCCAGGAATCATCAGCGCAATGGCTCGGCACATGGTGGTCTCCCCAGCCTTTCGTGAAATCGACTTCGGTGACCTGCTTGTGGATTTCCGCAAGTTTGAGTTACGGGATATCGATGCTGCCACGCTGCCAACCGAAGGTAAACGGCTGGATGGGAGAGACTTTCAGGTAGCCGGAAGCGATGCCGAGCTCGTTCTTGAGGCGTTCCGTCAAGGCACTTCGATGGAGCTGGTTGCAGACGGCCCGGTCACTATCCGAGTCTTAAACGGTTCGGGTGTAGCCGGAATAGCGGGCGCGTGGGCTGAGTGGTTTGAGGCTCGTGGGTTCGATGTTGTCGATGTGGGTAACGCAGACCGAAGTGACTTTCTCGTCACCCAAGTGATTTCGCGGCCAAGCGCCATCGGCACAGCCAGTCACGTCATCGAGATTCTCGGGTTCGGGGAGACAGCAACAGGAACCCTAGAAGCGAACATGCAAGTGTCCGTCATTATCGGACAAGATGCGAAGCTGCCGCCTGAAACCGAAAACGAAGACGAAAACTAAGACTAGAACTAAGGTCGAACCCCCTGGGTGCAGGCCTCGGTTGGGGTTTTCGCTGTTTAGCCTTCGTCCTGGTCCTACTCCTAGTTGGGTTACCTGAACATGTCCTCGTCATCGGGCCGGATCAGGTCGGTGGCTCTGGCTGAGCCCTCTGGGTAGGTGTACCCCCTGATGACGGCGGCCGGAATGCCGGTCGCTTTGCCCATGACGAGGTCAGCCGCGGCAGCTAGCTCATCAACGACCGCTATTTCCGTGACTTCTAGCACCATCCCAAACGAGTCTGTGGTGCCTCGCAGGTCCTCGATGGCCTGCATTCCGCTTAGGCCAATAGCGACGTCGGTCAGACCCCTGCGCCATGCGCGCCCGAATGTGTCGGAGATGATGACGGGGATGTGGATCCCGAACCGTATCTCGAGCTTCGTGAGGATTCTATGAGCTGAGGCGTCCGGGTCTCTCGGGAGGAGCACCACCGTGTTGGGGGAGGCGTTTGATTGATCGACTCCAGCGTTCGCGCAGATGAATCCGTGGTGTGTCCTTGTGATGACTAGGTCACCACGGCGGCGAATGATTTGGGAAGCTTCATCCTCGATGATGGCCCTGTGAGATGTCCCTTCTGGCACCTCCCTAACTGCCCCCTCCGCCTTGGACACGACCTTGTGTGTCACCACAAGCACGTCTCCTGGCTCCGGCCCACCGATGCGCTCGTAGGCGTCACCGATGATGGCGGTGAGGTCGTCTCCTTTTGAGATTTCGCCGATCCCCTCAAGGGGGTAAACAGTCAGAGCAGGTGCGTCAGCCATGACCCGAAACTCCTTCCTTCTTTGATGGTTGTCATCTTTGTGTTCGTCACGTGCACCCGCAGGTGCGGGGTACCGAGAAGGGCCCGATCCAATGCGTCGGCTTGGTCCACGATAAGATCGGTTAATAGCCCGTCATAGGCTTCCACGACACCTTTGTTTCCAGGTGAGAAGCCGAGAGATCCGAGGACGCGATCGGCCGGGCCCTTCAAGGCCTTGCCGCCAAAGAGGGGGCTGATGGCGATTACTCGCTTGGCCCGTTGGACTGCCCTACTCACCCCCGGGATTGCCAAGGTAGGCCAGATCGAGAGCGGGGGATTGCTGGGAGCGATGATGACAACGTCCGAGGCTTCGATAGCCTCGATGACACTAGGCGCTGGCCGAGCCCGGGCTACGCCATCGAAACGCACGTCGAGGACGCGATCTTGGTGGCGCCGAGTCACGAAGTAGGTTCGGAAGTCGATCCAACCGGATTCAGTCTGGATCATGGTTGCTAACGGGTCGTTGGTTGCCGGCAGCAAGGTGACGTCGAGATTGAAGGTCTCGGCCAGACGACTGGTTACATCAGAAAGGCTCACCCCCTGCCCAACGAGGGAAGTTCTGAGGAGTTTTGTGGCAAGATCCTTGTCGCCTATCCGAAATCCCGTGTCGATGCCAAAGCTCGCCATCCTGTCCATCAGCGAGAAGGAGTCATGGGCGACCCCCCAGCCAGCGTCGCCGGCCACGTCGGCCAGTGTGTACATGACAGTGTCAAGGTCGGGAGACACCTGAAGGCCGTAGGCAGGGGCATCATCTCCTACGTTGACTATCGCAGTGAGGTCATGATCTAGGTTGTTGATGGCTCGCGCCGCCCTTGCTCCGCCGACGCCTCCAGAAAGTAGTGCAACACGCATAGTGGAGGGAAACATACACTGTTGATGTTCACTGTCGAGATTCGCGGTGGTCTGTTCAGCAGATTGCGGTACGGCTCGATCAAGCCCAGAATGAGGAACCATGTCCGAGGCCTCCCAAACCCTGAGCGCAGTTGCGATACTTTCTGAAGCTGCTGAGAGGCTTCCTGATGTGCTCGTATCGGTCAGGGCTCAGGCGGCTCCGTTTGCCAGTATCACCGTCGTTGGTGGCGGTTCGGCTGCTCGAAGGGCCGCTGAGGCAGCTGACGTTCCCTGGATCTCGGAGAGCGCCGGGCTGAAGGAGACTCTGCCAGACGCCGTGACGCACGTGTGGTTCCTTCACGATGACTCGCAGCCTCGCCCAGATGCTTTGCTGAACTTGGTAGAAGAGAGCATGCGAGTGGACGCGAGTGTGGCCGGCTCAAAGCTGGTCGACTTCGGCGACCCGAATGTTCTTGAATCGATCGGGGGCGCGACTGATTTGTTGTGTTACCCGGTGTCGGGGCTTGATGCAGGAGAGGTCGATCAGGGCCAGTACGACCTGATTCGAGACGTTGCCTTCATCCCCTCGGCCTCGGTGTTAATCAGGAAGGATCTTTTTGCCGGGCTCGGCGGAATCGACCCAATGATGGCGCCGGTCGCCGCCGGCATTGACTTCTCTCAGCGAGCTCGTCTCGCTGGGGGGAGGGTAGTTGTTGTACCTTCCTCCGAAGTGCTCCATAAGCACCTGTGCTCAGATGGAATCCCTCGGTGGCGAGAGCAGGCTGGGGAGATGCGAGCTCTCCTGAAGAGTTACTCCCTGTTGACGTTGTTGTGGCTCGCTCCGTTGGCTGTTGTGGCATGGACGTTGGCCGCGCTGATGCGGGCTCTGACGGGACACCCAATAGCTCTCGTGGATCTGGCGAAGTCAGCCCTGTGGAATATCAAGAACCTTGGATCTCTTGTTCGAGGGCGGTCTCAGCTCAGGAAGGCCCGGCACCTCGGCGACGAGGAGTTGTTCCGGTATCAGTCTCGAGGGTTCGAGTCGTTCAAGCAGGCTTGGCTCGGTGTGCTCAACCCGTTGCGAGCTCGGGTCGCTGCAACGGGGGAAAGTCAAGCTCGCATCGAGGAACGGTCGACGTCGAAGACACTGGCTATCACCGCGGCGTTGGGCCTAGTTTGGATGGTGCTCTTTCGTTCCTTGATGTTCGGCGATCTTCCTACGGCGCAGTGGAGTCTTCCGTTGGCCGACCTCAGGGACACCTTGAGGGTGATCACCGGCGGGTGGAACGGCGCTGGGTTCGGCACCAACTCACCGCCGCACCCGTCGGCTTCTGTTCTCGCGGTGTTTCAGTCGGTCTTGGGGTCCCGGGCAGCGACGAGGATCACCATGTTGGCTGGTGTTGTAGGCCTCTTTGGGGCCTTCAGGCTGTTTCGCAGGCTTGAGCTGGGGGAGTGGGCTTCGGTAGGTGGTGCGGTTGTCATGATCGGTGGCCCAGCTACAGCGCTATTAGGTGGAAGCGGTAATTGGCAGGGGCTGGTGGCGCTGGGTGCCGTGCCGTGGATGAGCCTTCTGGTATTGGCTCCTCGCTCTAAGAGTTGGATGGCAATGCTTTCTCGGGTCGGGGGCCTCGGCTTGGCGTCTGGAATACTCGCCGGGTTCGCCCCGCTTACCGTGGCTCTCCCAGCGGCTGTGGGAGTGTTGGGATTCCTCTTTTACAACCGACTTTCTTCTCTTGTGTGGGGTGCGCTCGGGACTGTCTTTTCGGTTCCGTTTGTGCTGGCCTGGGGGGGAGCCAATAGTTTCTCGACCCTCCTCGATGCCGGAACTGGAATGTATTGGAAGCCGACCCTGATCTTTGTAAGCGCTGCATCGGTGTCGTGGCTGTTAGGGCTGGTTTCTCCTCAGACGACGTGGCGCGTGTCGGTGATGGGTGGGGTCATCGCCGCTGCTGGGGTGGTGGGCCTCCGCGGGTACCCAGGATCGCGTGAAGTAGCCGTAGCGTCGGCTTTGACTCTTGCATTGGGACTGGGATCGGTCGCAGCAGCCGCCTTTTCCGCGGGTGGACTCAGCAACCGGGGCGCTGGTAGGGCTCTGGGTTCGGTTGCCCTGATGGCAACGTTTGTCCTACTGGTCGCGGGAGCAGGCCCGGCTTGGAATGGATCGCTTGGGCTTAGCTCGGACGACAGCTTGGAAGACCTCAGGGCGTTCATGGAGGCCAGAGAAACCGCTCCCGACTCTCGGGTCTTGCTGGTGAACGCAGCTGCACCAGGCGACAGTCGAGAGTGGGACGGTGGCGAGTATCGGGTGTTTGATACTGGTCTCACTTACCTAGATGCGTTCCTCGGGCCCGACGGTGACCTCGATGTACGTCTGTCCGATGATCTGGCGGGCTACGTAGAGGATCCTCAGCTCAGAGCGACGTCGCTGTTCCTCCCCTACGGGCTCCAATGGATCGCTCTGCCAGTCAATTCTCCCCTGCTGCCCGCGTTTCAAGGCAGACTCGACTTGGTAGAGATCGGTATCGGTGACCTCGTGGTTTTCGAACTCGAGAAGCCGATTGGGCCAGCTACGGCCAGTTCGGGGTACTTCTGGAGGATTGACGCTGCCTCGGCGACGGGGAGGTCATCGGACTCCGTCGACCTAGTTATTAATCAGACCGTCAGGTTTCCGGACTCGTCTGACCAATTGGGCGCGCAGGTTGATGGAACCCGCGGTGAGGTTGCGGTCATCGTTGACAGGCGTCAGCGGCTCCTGAGCCAGCTGGTTGCCGGATGGGCTGGTCTTCTTCTTGTGATGTTGGTTGTTGGGAGGATTCGCCGATGAAGCGACTGTTTGGCGTGGTGCTTGCCGGAACAATGCTTTGGTTAGCCTTCCTGTCTCCGGCACCGGTTGGGTTGCCTGAACCTGATGCGCCGCCGCTTGAGTATCCGTCCTTTTCTACCGGTTCAGCTTTCTGCCCGACTTGGCAGGCCGACGGGGCCGTCGAGTCACGCATTGTCGCCCACGCAAACGCGGACTTCACGGGTCGGTGGTTCTTTGATGGCGACGAGTTGGCAGCCTTTGCAGGCAACGGAGACGATGTTCGAAGTTGGAGCGCAGATCCCGGCCTGCAGCAGGGCTACACCCCGATTCACTTGTACGCCCCCGACGGCGTTGTGTCGGGCGGAGTTCGTTCGTGGGGCAACGGGTTCGATGCCGCAACGAGCTGTGTCCGCATCGGCTCCCGCGACTGGGCGGTGGGGGTGGGGAACACGCTGGAAGACAACAGCACCGCGCTCATGCTCTACAACCCGTTCCCTCAGTCGGCAACGGTCGAGGTCACGGTGTACTCCGAACAGGATCTAGAGGTGGTCTCCTCGCTAGAGCGGGCGGTGGTCCCTCCGCGGACGCTACGTAGATTTGAGTTAAGTCAGCAGCTTCGACTTCGTGAGTATCTGTTCTTTGTGGTTCATGAGGAGCAAGGTCGGGTGGTTCCGTCGTTGGAGCGAGTCTCTCCCACAGGAGCTAGGGGAGTAGCTGTGGGCGCGGCTTTAGGTCCTCGGTGGTTCTTCCCCGCAGGCGCCCCACTCGGAAGCTCGGCGGAGCTTGTGCTGGTGAACCCGTCTGTGTCGGCTCTGTCGGTTGAGGTGGATTTCTTTGGGCAAGAAGGAGCAGATCTGGGTGTCTTGCAGATAGTCCTGCCAGCCCGCAGTTTTGAGGTGCTTCAGGTTCCCGCGGAAACGGCTGTGGCCGTAAACTCAGATGGTTCTATCGGGGCGGGCTTGACTGTCGAAGGACCGAAGGGTCTTGGTCTTACCTCAGGGACGCAATCCGTCGCTCAAGAGTGGGTGCTTCCCGGTCTTTCGAGGGGAGAGGGCACCCAGCTGGCATGGGTCCTGAACCCCGGTGCGGGCGAGGTGCGTGTTGAGTACCTTGTCTTCGGTGCGGGTGGCGCCAGCGCTCCGGTCTCGGTTGTGGTTCCTCCAGGCAGGCTTCTGCTGGTGCAAGTCGGCGCTACCAACTCCGACAGCGTTGTGCTGACTGGTGATGGTGCCTTCGTAGCGGGATGGACGTCCGAAGCACCCGATGACCTATTCGGTCTCGCTGTCGAAACTGGGGTTCCCCAGGGTGAATGATGTGGCCGTACTTGTCGTAGCTGGTTTGTTGGCGCTCGCTTTGCTGGTTGGATCTAGGCAGCGGACTAAGTCTGAGGGCGGCGAGACGATCTCAAATGAGTTCGGTCCTTTCCCCGCTGTGCTGCTCTTCACCTCCGCTGCGTGTGAAAACTGTGAGCCCGCGAGGCAGCTGGTTTTCGCCGAAGCCCCAGAGATAGCAAAAGAAGTTGTTTTCGATCTGCAGCCCGGACTCTTCGAACTTGTGCGCTTGAACGGTGTTCCCACGACCATCATCGTTGACTCAACGGGGCTGATTCTTAGCCGTATCGAGGGGGTTCCAGCAGAAGGTTCTGTGGCTGGCCTACGCGGGGATCTCGAGTAAATGACAAAATCGACTTACGTGCTGTTTCGCGCGTAAGAAGCGAAATGCTTGGCCTCGAGCCATTGATTCCCTAACTTGTCGTCATGCTAGAAAACTGCGTTAGATGTGGAGCAACCGCTGCAGCCCTGATGGTATTCAACTATCAGGAGCGCTCGGTGTGGCTTGAGGACCTCGCTGGCGAGGTCATACCAGGGAGCGGTCATATCTTCTGTTCCGAACACGCCAATAAACTCACCCCTCCTCTTGGGTGGACTCTCACGGATCGACGTACGCTCTCGCGTCTGTTCGCTCCGCTTGAGGTTGCCTAGCCGGCATTCGTGGCGCTCGACAGGGATCTACTGGATGCTGTCAAGCATCTCGACGAGCATGAACTGCGAAGGCTGCACATTCTCACGCAGGCTCGGCTTCAGAGCAATGGGGTCGCCATGGGAGTCCCTGACTCACCGGATGTAAAGCTCAGAGAGCAGTGGGTGAAGTGTGGAAGAGAGTCTTGCACCAAATGTCCGCACGGTCCGTATTGGTACGCCCACTGGCGAGAGGATGGGCGTCGAAGAAGTCGTTACATAGGCCGCATGCTTGACGAGCTTCCCTAGTCGCAAGTCCGCAGTCGTTAGTCACAGATCACGTACAATTATCCAGAACTTTGGAGGCTTACAATGCATTGTCCTACCTGCAGGCGGACCGACGTCATCGAAATCCAGCACACCCTTCCCGATACAACGGAAGTGACCTTCTTCTCATGCCACCACTGCGAAGAGAAGTGGTGGAACGGTGTCGATGGTCGGATCGATCTCACCGAGGTCCTTGCTCGGTCGCGCGCGACTAGCTAGCTATTTGGGATGAGCCGTCGGAACGTAGCTCTTGCGCTGGCAGCGGTGTCTGCTGCGGTTTTGGCGGTAATGAGGCCAGATCTCATTTTTCTGGTCAATACCCCTACCGGGGGAGACATGGGAGCGCATGTCTTAGGGCCCGCCTTATTGCGTGAGCAACTGCTTGAGACGGGTAAAGTGCTTGGTTGGTCCAATGCCTGGTTTGCCGGTTTTCCGCTCTTCTACTTCTACTTCCCGCTGCCGTCATTGGTCATCGTCTTCTTGGACATATTCCTGCCGTACGGAGTGGCGTTCAAGATTGTTACCGCCGCAGGGATCGTGGCGACGCCACCAGCCGCCTATTCGTTTGTTAAGTCGCTTGGTTACCGCACGGAGACAGCGCTCATCGGTGGTATCACTGGTGGCATGCTCGTGTTCGCTGAGTCGTTCACGATTTATGGCGGGAACATTGCGTCCACGCTCGCTGGCGAGTTCTCCTTCGCCTGGTCAGTAGCCCTGGGGTTGTTCTACCTGAGTGCGCTTGAACGATCGAGAGCCAACCCTCGACTCGTCCCGCTGGCCTCGCTACTACTTGGGTTGGCGGCTCTTTCGCATGTGATTCCCACGTTCGTGATGGTTGTGGCGTCATTCGCCATGTTGATCCGTCGGAGCGGTGGCTTTCGAAACACGGTAATCACTTGGCTCTGGGGTTTCGCGATATCTGGGTTCTGGGCAGTGCCGTTGGTGGCGAGAATCGGCCTGACCGCTGACATGGGCTGGAGTCCTCTTTCCAAGTGGGATGAGGTGCTCCCCACCGAGTTGTGGTTCTTGGTTCCTTTTGCGTTAGTTGGGCTCGTGCTGAGTCTTCGCCGCCGGGTGTTCGTCCTTCCTGTTGTGCTTATGGGCGCTGTACCGGTGGTTTACTTCTGGCTTTCTTATGCTTTGGACGAAATATTTCCCGATGTGATCGGCTCTGGGCCTTGGAAACTGTGGAACGGTCGACTCCTCCCGTTCTGGTACCTCGCGCTCCTAATTCTGGCTGGCCTTGGTGTTGGCCAGCTTTGGGAACGGTTCTCGAACCGGTTGCCTGTGCGGTCGTCGCTCCTTCTGCCGGCCAGCCTGGTTGGGGTGCTGGTTCTGTTGGGAGGTGTGATTGGCTGGACTCTCGGTCGAGCAAATTGGCAAGCCGCAATGGCAGTTGGGGCGGGCCTTGTCATCTTTGGGGTTTTGTCCACTTTTTCGGATCGGTTGCGATTCGACACCAAGCAGACCGGTGCGCTGGCTCTCTCCGCGCTGATCGTCATCGCGATAGCGGCGAGCATCTCGTTTGTCTCTGGCTGGGCGAGATGGAATTACACCGGTTACGAAGGCAAGGACAGCTTCCCCGAGTACTCGGCCTTCATGGATGAGGTCGACAAGCTGCCGGACGGGCGTCTGCACTGGGAGGCAAATGCTGACCTTGGTCAGTACGGCACCACCATGGCGTTGATGTTGATCCCGTATTGGTCTGAGGGGCATACCTCGATGGAAGGTTTGTACTTCGAATCAAGTCTCTCGACGCCCTTCAGTTTTGTGAACGCATCAGAGATGAGCTTCAAACCTTCGAACCCTATTCCAGGTCTTCCCTATCACACCTTCGATTTCGAGCGCGGTGTAGAACACCTAGCTTTCTTCGGCGTCGACTACTACGTGGCGTTTACAGAAGAAGCCAACGATGAGGCGTTCGCCGTAGGCTTAGAGCAGGCGGCCGTTTCAGAGCCGTTCGGCATCTATGAAATTCCGGACGCAGAGATGATCTCCATCGGCAGCTTCGAGCCTCTGGTGCTCGAGGAACCGGAACAGGAGTTTCTGGCGCACTTCGTTCCTCTTCCGGAACGGGAGGACGATCAATTCACTTCATTCTCGGCCTTCTCACTGGCCTGGTACGACGATCTGGACAACTTGGGTACCTATGTGGTTGATGCTGGTGATCCGTCTTGGAGGCGTATCGACTCCTTGAGCGATCTGCAGTACGCGGTACCGAACGGAATCACGGGCGAGGTCAGCGACATCGAGATCACTGACCGTCGGATCTCATTCCGTACCACTGCGATTGGGGCTCCACACCTCATCAAGATCTCCTACTTCCCGAACTGGGAGGCAACCGGCGCTGACGGCCCCTATCTGGCTGCACCGTCGCTGCTCTTGGTGGTGCCCACCAGTGAGGATGTTGTCTTGGAGTTCAAGAACACGTGGGTGGAGACCACCGGTAACGCAGCCTCGGCGGTTGGTATTGTTGCGCTCCTCGTAGGTTGGTGGACGATCAGGCGAAGGAAGGCCGCGGCAGCCTGATGAAGTCCTACATCAAGACGTTCTTGGACAAGGCGACAGGTCGGCAGTTCGCAACGATGGTGACCATCGGCGTGGTCAATACCATCATGGATTTTGGACTCGTCAAGATCTTGCTCGACTACACGCCCATGAATAAGTACGTCGTGGTCACTGGGTCCGCTTTGGTGGTCACCGGCCTGTCGTATCTGATGAACAAGCGAATCACCTTCGGGCAGTCAGGCCTGGGGGAGCTGTCTGAGTCGGCGAGCTTCTACCTCATAAACTTCTTGGCTGTCGGGGTCACCAATCTGTTCGTGTGGGGCGCAGATCTCATGATCGATGAGATGACCACGAACCAGGTGTTGTTAGCGAAGGTCTTCGCTACGGGAGTGATCCTGTTTCCGAAGTTTGCTGGCTACCGCGATGTCGTCTTTGGGGGGAGAGCCCGCCGGAGCTGAGTTAACCCCCAGAGCGTCCTCGGGATCCGCTTTAGGAAGGGACTGCCTGCAGCTCGCCGCTCTTCCACAACGATAGGAGTCTCCACGATCGTGTAGCCCAAGCGTTCAGCTCTGATGATCAGTTCGGTGTCGAAGAGGTCCTTGGTTCGAGTCACTTGGCCAGCCACATCGTCCACCACGCTCCGCGAAAAGGCCTTGATGCCGTGCGTATCCTGCACCTGCGAACTCAGAAGGAATCGGAGAACTTGGCTGAGGCCCCAGGTTCCAAACCGGCGAATGGCCGGCCTTCGATCGTCGGAGCCCTCGGCCCTCTTTGATGCGATGACGATGTCGGCTCCAGTAGTCGCCACCGTCTCAACGAAGGGAGCCGAGAAGTAGTCAATGTCGAACGTCACCGTCCAATCGGCGGAGCTACGCAAGAGGCCTGCTCGCAGCGCCGCCCCGTAATCTGGATCGGGCAGTTGCAGCATGGTTCCCTCCCCGTTCCAAGCCTCGAGAATCGAGCTGACGATGTTCGCTGTGTCGTCGGTTGAACCGTTCTCTACCACGATTAGATCCCAGCCGATCCCCGTCTCGGACATGTCGTCGACGAGCTGTTTGAAGGCGCTCTCGAAGAACGCAGCTTCGTTATACACGGGGATGATGATGGTGAAAGTCTGACTCATTAGGCGAGAAGCATAAAACCGAACGAGAACTAGGACTAGAAGTCACTGGTCTTAGTTCTAGTCATAGGCCTCGTTCTAGTCTTGTGTTCATGCTCTCACCATTCCTTGCCAAGATCTTGCGTTGCCCTGCATGTAAGGGGACGCTCACCCAAGATGAGCAGAACAGTCGCCTCTGCTGTGACGATTGTCGGCTGGGCTACGCTGTTGCCGACGGCGTGCCCGTCATGCTGATTGATCAAGCCACCCCCTGCACACAGGAGCACTAGTGGACTACGACGTTGCGAACCTCGCCCTCTCGGAAGAAGGGGCACGCCGCCTTGAGTGGGCCGGCAGAAGGATGCCGGTACTGAACACGATTCGCGAGCGGTTCGCTCAAGAGAAGCCGTTCGACGGTCTCAAGATTGCCGCCTGCCTGCACGTTACGTCGGAGACAGCGAACCTCATGCTCTCCCTGCGGGATGGTGGTGCTCAGGTCGCCCTTGCCGCTTCCAACCTCCTTTCTACGCAGGATGACGTCGCCGCTGCTCTGGTTCAGGAGGGCATCTCCGTCTTCGCCCGACGCGGGACAGACGACGAGACCTATTACTCCCACCTTCACTCGGCTCTCGATATCGACCCAGACATCACGATGGATGATGGTGCTGACCTAGTGAACCTCTTACATACCGTTAGGACTGAGATCACTCCGATTGGATCGATGGAGGAGACGACAACCGGTGTGATCCGGCTGCGGGCAATGGCTGCCGAGGGCAAGCTTCGTTTTCCTGTGGTGGCTGTTAACGATTCGGCGACCAAGCACCTCTTCGATAATCGCTTCGGTACCGGCCAGTCCGCCATGGACGGCATCATCCGAGCGAGCAACGTGCTGATCGCTGGCTCGGTGGTTGTTGTGGTTGGTTTCGGGGACTGTGGCCGAGGTGTCGCATCGCGAGCCGATGGCCTTGGCGCTCGGGTTGTGGTGGTAGAGATCGATCCGATTCGAGCTCTGGAGGCGATTCTTGATGGGTACGAGGTCATGACAATGGATGACGCTGCCAGGGTCGGAACCATTTTCATCACGCTTACTGGTAACAAGCATGTGATCGCTCGGCAGCACTTCAAGGTGATGAAGGATTCGGTGATCGTTGCTAACGCAGGCCACTTCGATGTGGAGTTGGAGCTGACGGCTCTGGCTGAGATGGCAGTTAGCCGTCGACCCATTAGGGAGAATCTGGAGCAGTTTCAATTACCCGATGGCAGGAGGATCCTGGTTGCCGCTGAAGGGCGTCTCGTGAACCTTGGCGCCGCCGAGGGTCACCCCGCCGACGTGATGGATCTGTCGTTCTCTGCACAGGGCTTGGCGACTGAGTGGATAGTCAAGAACCACACTGAACTGGTTCCGAAGATCTACACACTTCCAACCGAGCTTGATCACCACATCGCCAAGCTGAAGCTTGAAGCGTTTGGGGCTGGACTCCAGGTGCTGACTCCAGCCCAAGAGAAGTACATGAACTCTTGGGAAGAAGGAACGTAGAGGCGAGGAACCCTCTAGGAACACAGCGTCGGGTGAGGTATACCTCCCTACGTGTGGTGCTTGCCCTGTGAACAATTCTGTCGACCCCAGTTGTGTCAGAGGTGCGCCTCGGGGCTTGAGGTCGCGCCGGATACCGCCACTCCGGAAGGGCTAGTCGTCCGGGCAGCCTTCGTCCACGAAGGTGCGGCTCGGCAACTGGTAACAAAGCTGAAGTATCAGGGAGTGGATCGGATCGCCGACTTCTTTGCTGAGGCTCTGTTGGAGCGGGTGCCGTCTCTGGCACAATCGCTGGTTCCTATCCCGCGAGTGTTCGTCAGGCGAGTGAAGTACGGTGTCGATCCGGCGTTCTCGATAGCCAAAGCTCTGGCACGACGCACCGGGTTGCCCATCGTTGGTGCATTGAACGCACCGTTGTGGGCCCCGCGAAGCGCTGGCAGAGCTCTCGATCATCGGCAGAACAAGCAGTTCTGGCCAAGAAAGCCGGCACAGCATTGGCTCCTTGTTGACGATGTTGTCACGTCTGGCTCAACACTTTGGGCGGCTGCAGGAGCCCTGTCCGGGACCGGTTACGGGGCAGTCACGGCGACGGCCTCGCTGTAGAGCCATCGTCACCGGGTAGAAGGGGCGCCGAGTGGAGTTTTTCCAGCCTGTCCATCTTTACACGAGCCCTCCGCGCAGGCGAGATTGTCAAAGATCGCCCTCTGGTCATCGACTCCGAGCAAGGTGATGCCGCGCCGACACGTCACTCGTAGCCGGTTTCAGATTTCCCAGAACGGCCCGACCAACCCGAGTGCCGCGAAGATGGACGCTACGTCATCGGCCGGGGGTCGCTGCCACTCCGGATCAAAACGCCCTGAATACCAGAGATGCCCTAGTTCGAGGACTTTCTGCACGCCGACTACAGCCCCCTTTTTGTGGCCGTGCGTCGCTAGCCACGCGTCTACATCTTGTTCCGACCGGAACAGGAGGATGTTGCCTCAGGTGTAGCCAATGTCATCCCAGAACTGACTGGCCGGCACCAGGAAATGCACAACACCGCCGGGTTCGACCTCCCCGTTCACCACCGTCCACTCAAGGTTGGGTCCACCCAAGGGATTCGGTGCCTTGACGACTCCATCTCCTACCAGTGCCAAGATGGCCAGTCCGTCCCAGCCGCAGTTGGCGTTCCAAACATGCTCATTGTTCGCGGCGGTGACACCTGTAGGTTCGCCAGCAAACGGATGGGCCATCCAGATTTCGGTCGTGCCCGGCTTGAGCACGATAGCCTGAGAGTCGGCCAGCCTTCCGAACGCCTCTTCTACTGCTCCACGAGGCAGCCCCAAGCCAGCAGTACAGCTCTCGATGGTTGGGGTCGTGCTGCTGTCACGGAACTGGCGGTAAATCTCCGCCCGTACCTGGTCGTCCGTCATCGGTGTCCGCTGATGTCAGTCTGATATGGGGTGAACTTGTCCGCCATCTGTGCACTGTAGGCCATCGCCCAGTTAGAAAGGGCGACGAGTAGAATTTTTCCAACATGTCCATCTTCACACGAGCCCTCCGCGCAGGCGAAGGCAAGATCCTCGGCCAACTTCAGGCGTTCTCAGAAGAAGTCAAAGCGCAGGAACCGGCTGTCCAAAAACTGACCGACTCGCAGCTTCAGATGAAGACCGATGAGTTTCGTTCGCGCCTAGCCGCTGGGGAGACGCTCGACGACATTGCTGTGGAGGCCTTTGCGGCTATGCGAGAAGCGGCTGTCCGGGTGTTGGGTATGCGTCCCTTTGACGTGCAGGTCATGGGCGGGGTCGCTCTCCACCGTGGCATGGTGATCGAGATGCGCACGGGAGAAGGCAAAACGCTCGTGTCCACGATGCCTGCCTATCTCAACGCCCTCGGGGGGGATGGAGTCCACGTCGTCACCACGAACGATTACCTCGCCGCCCGCGACTCGGAGTGGATGGGCCAGGTCCACCGTTTTATGGGGCTCACGGTTGGACTCATCCAAGCCGACATGGATCCGCCAGCTCGCAAGATCGCCTACGCCGCTGATATCACTAACGGAACAAACAACGAGTTCGGCTTCGATTACCTTCGGGACAATATGGCGATGAGCGCGGATCAGATGACGAAGCGAGGCCACCGTTTTGCCATCATTGACGAGGTCGATTCGATTCTCGTGGACGAGGCTAGAACGCCGCTCATCATCTCGGGCGTCGTCGGCGACGCCGCCAAGTGGTATCGAGATTTCGCCAAGATTGCTCGTGGTCTCTCAGCCGATGTGCACTACGAGGTTGACGAGAAGAAGCGCCAAGTCATCACCACAGAAGAGGGTGTGAGCCGGGTTGAGCAGATTCTCGGCATCGAAAACATGTACGACCACGCGGCGGTCGATTTCGTGCATCACCTGGACGTGGCACTGAAGGCCGAGGCCCTCTATGCCAAGGACGTGGAGTACCTTCTGAACGATGGAGAAGTCAAGATCGTCGACGAGTTCACTGGACGGGTACTTGATGGGCGCCGTTACTCGGAGGGCCTCCATCAGGCCATCGAGGCCAAAGAGGGCGTTCAGGTGAAGCAGGAGAACCAAACCTTGGCCACGATCACCCTTCAGAACTACTTCCGCATGTACGAGAAGCTGTCGGGAATGACGGGAACTGCCCAAACTGAGGCGGCTGAGTTCAAGGAGATCTACGACCTCGAGGTCGTCCAGCTCCCCACCAATCGGCCAATCGCCCGCGCCGACCAAGAGGACTTTATCTACAAGTCTGAGGCGGGGAAATTCGCGGCCGTGACCGCCGACGTGACTGAGCGCCACGCTAAGGGGCAGCCGGTACTTATCGGCACGGTCAGCATCGAGACATCTGAGGCCTTGTCTCGGGCGCTTCGCAAGGCCGGTGTGACTCACGAGGTGCTCAACGCGAAACACCATCAACGAGAAGCGGAGATCATTGCTCAGGCAGGGCGAAAGGGCGCTGTCACGGTGGCAACCAACATGGCGGGTCGTGGGGTCGACATCAAACTTGGGGGAGATGCTGAAGGTTTGGCCCACAGCGCTGCCCGGCAGTCGGGCTTCATGGTGGGCTCTCCGGAATTCGAAGCCAAGCGAACGGCAGCACTTGTCGACTTCCAAACGAAGTGTGATCGAGAGCGCCAGCCAGTACTCGCAGCCGGCGGACTCTACGTGCTCGGGACGGAGCGGCACGACTCTAGGCGGATCGACAACCAGCTTCGAGGTAGATCAGGACGTCAGGGTGATCCAGGTGAATCTCGTTTCTTCCTCTCTACTGAAGATGATCTGATTCGTAGGTTTTCAGGAGAGCGCGTGCACAGCATCATGGAGCGCCTGCGCATGCCAGAGGATGAAGCGATCGAGAACAAGATGATCAGTAAGGCAGTGGAGCGCGCCCAGAGTGCGGTTGAGTCTCAGAACTTCGAGATACGTAAGAACGTACTCAAGTATGACGAAGTGATGAACAAGCAGCGTGAGATCATCTATAGCTGGCGCTCGGGAATCCTTCTTGGTGGACAGGCCGAGGAACTCGCCCAGTCTTGGATCGATGAAGTGGTCGAGAATGTCGTACTCAGCGTCGTCGGAGAGAACACTCCCGCGGAGACCTGGGACTGGGACGAACTCCTCAAGGAGTTGAACGTCATCTACCCAACACGACTTGGCGAGGGGCCAGTGACAACTGACGCGTTGGTCGACGAAGCCATTTCTGATGCACATCAGCAATACGAAGAACGCGAGGAAGAGTTCACTCCCGAGGTTCTGCGTCAGCTCGAGAAGCGAATTGCGCTCTCCATGATTGACAACAAGTGGCGAGATCACCTTGGCGAGATGGACTATCTGCGGGCCGGGATCAATCTACGGGCTATGGGACAGCGTGATCCCCTCGTGGAGTATCAGAACGAGGGCTATGACGCGTTCTCCGGTGCCATCGAGTCGGTGAAGGAAGATGCCGTCCGGTATCTCTTTCATGTTCAGATGGTCCGCCCTGAGAACGCCGTCAGCCAGATCAAGGTGCAAAAGGGCGCTGCGTCCGGCGGCGGGCCGAC
>Ga0114999_10002064_pt1 | contig 27003 bp, 21 predicted proteins | sample ArcticOcean_MG_C_3_FD_89820 | JGI IMG/M metagenome (GOLD analysis project Ga0114999, IMG submission 89820) | Marine microbial communities from western Arctic Ocean - ArcticOcean_MG_CB8_126 | ecosystem: Environmental > Aquatic > Marine > Oceanic | place: Arctic Ocean: Canada Basin | collected...
AAGCATCTGACGAAGCTGCCGATGAAGACGCTGACTCGGAAGAAGCATCTGACGAAGCTGCCGATGAGGACGCTGAGGAACAGGACGACTCGGAAGCGAGCGACTGAACGAGCCGGATTCGATCAGGCAATCCTCACAACCGCTACGGCCCTTCCGTCACGAGACGGAAGGGCCGTTACATTTGCGCCAACTACCCGTATTACCTGACCGGCCAAGTTTGCGCACCCTGTTTAGCTTGAGGCTGGCGCATGTCGCCGCCGATAAGACTCAGCGGACAAACACGGGTCGCTCCGACACCTTTCGGGGCTCCTGGTCACTTCGTTTTTGCACCTGTTCTTCATTTTGCACAGAGGTATCATGCCGGTCACTGCACAACGAACATCACGAGTCCAGGCACCGTTGGAAACGTACCTGAAGGAAATCAATGAGACGGATCTGCTGAATGCTCAACAGGAACGCGAACTGGCGTTTCGGATCGAGGAGGGAGATCAACAAGCACGCGATCGGATGGTTCGTTCCAACCTGCGACTGGTCGTCAGCATTGCACGAGCCTACAACGGCCACGGCTTGCCACTTTCGGACCTGATCGAAGAAGGCAACCTCGGCTTGTTGCGAGCCGTCGAGGGCTTCGACCCAACCATGGGAACTCGCTTCAGCACCTACGCCAGCTACTGGATCAAGCAGTCAATCAAGCGATCCCTGGTCAATTCCGCCAAGACGATTCGCATCCCGGCCTACATGGTCGAACTGCTCAGCAAATGGCGCCGTGCCACAGCACAACTCCACGAAGAACTCGACCGCACGCCCACGCAGGAAGAAGTCGCTGAGTTGCTCGAGTTGACTCCCAAGAAACTCGCCATCGTTCGCAAGGCGATCCAGCTCTACAACGCCACGCCACACGGCGATGACGACGACTCGGGCTGCTCGATGGCCGAACTGGTCGTCGACGAACGCGTCAAGACGCCTGACGAAGAGCTGATCGACTCCGACAACCTGCGGCACGTCTACCGCATGCTTGAAAGAATGGATCCGCGTGAGGCGGATATTCTTCGGATGAGATTCGGACTCGATGGCGACGAGCCGAAAACTCTCAAGGAAATCGGAATCGTGCTCGGACTGACTCGCGAACGCGTCAGGCAAATCGAATCCGAAGCTCTCAAGGCGCTCGCCGACGGACTCGCCACTGACTGAACCAGTCGGCCCCGCCGACTCAGACACCGCCGCGGTAGCTCAGGTCGAGAACATCGACAGGATGCACGACCCGCACCCGGCGGTCGAGTTGTTTCAAGGCGGCCTGCAGTTGTAGCGAACAGCCGGCATTACCGGTGATCACAACCTCCGCACCAGTGCCCTGAATGTGAGCCACCTTGCGAGACACCAATGCGTCGGACATCTCCGGCTCCGTCAGGTTGTAACTCCCCGCCGCACCACAACAGATCTCAGACTCGGGCAACTCCAATAACTCCAGACCCGGAACCCGCGACAACAACTCACGAGGCGCATCGCGGACACCTTGGGCATGCACCAGGTGGCAGGCGTCGTGATAAGTGGCTCGCCATGGAACTTCTCCGACCGGATCACGCAGACCCAGCTCGAACAGGAACTCCGATACGTCCTTCACTCGACCGGCAAACCGCGACAGGGCATCGACTGCGTCCGAGTCCACACCGCCCAGTTCCGCAGCCATGTGCCCGTAATCCTTCAACATCGACCCGCATCCGGCTACGTTGACGATCACCGCATCCAGGTCATCCGGAAACGCTTCAATGTTCTGTCGAGCCATCGTCAGGGCCGGGGCACCCGAACCACTGTGATAGTGGATCGCTCCACAACACACCTGCCCCCGAGGCACTACCACCTCGCAGCCGTTGGCCTGCAACACCCGAGCCGTGGCACGGTTGGTCTCCGAAAACATGGCCTCACCGACACAGCCACCAAACAAACCCACACGAGCCCGACGCTCGCCTGTCGCCGGCAATACCTCGGGCAACGCTGCACCAACAGAAGCCAGTCGGGGCAGCAGCCGGTACATCCGACCCAGTGGGCCAGGCAACACCTTCGACAAACCTGTCCAGTCGACCAAGCGATCCAACCCCAAACGCTGCATCAATCGTGCCGGAGCCAACGCCAGACGAAGGCGTCGGGGATAGGGAAACAGGCCGTACAGCACCAACTTCTGAAACCAACCCGGCCGCTCGGACTTTTGCATGTCGACCCGGAACGGCTCGATCAACCGCCCGTACTGCACACCGGACGGACAGGCCGTCTCACAACTGCGGCAGTCCAGACACAAGTCCAAATGACGCCGCACCTTCGAGGTCAGGTCAATCCGACCGTCGACAACTCCTCGCATCAGATAGATCCGGCCACGAGGACTGTCGTTCTCGTTGCCCGTCTCGAGGTACGTCGGGCACGCCGCCGTGCACAGGCCGCAATGGACACAATCCAGAAACAAGTCGTAATCGATCCCCGCCCCGACTCGCAGAAGATCGCCTGATTCGACACCAGCCGGTTGACTCATGACCCACTCCCCCGCTCAGCTAAACACTGACCAAACGCCCCGTCCACTCCACGACCCGGACTCATCAATCCCTCGGGGTCGAACTCCCTCTTGACCGCCTGCATCAACTCCCAGTCACAACGCGACCGACCCCACAACGACAACTCACGGCCCCACCCCGCTTCGCAACGCTCAACAATCACCTGCCCGCCCGCCTCCGCCGCCAATCCACGCAGCGGCTCGATCACTCGAACCGCGGCAGCTGCATCGAGAGTGTCGTCGGAAAGATGCCCATGCACGATGCCGTTACCGGCATGAGCCTGGACGGCCACGCCGGCGTCGATCGCGGCCGTTACGAATTCCACCGTCCGGGACGGCTTCAACGCCGCGAGAATTGTCACCGGTGCGTCGACTCCCACCTGGTAGTCGGTCAATACCGACCAGATCCTGTCCGTCGCAGCCCCGCGGACCCAGACCACCTCCCTCGCCCCACCCTGACGAATTTCTCTATCCAACACCTCCTCCTGCCACGCCAATTCCTCCACACCACCCTCCAAACCAATCCCCAACAGCAGTGGCCCCGACGGAAGGTCACACCGCGATTCGGCCGCCAGTTGACGCCCTGCTTTGGGCCCCAGCAGTTCGATCGCCACTGGCCTCGATCTGGATGTCGCCAGATCACCCAGAAGATCCTCCACCGCCGGACCCCGGTCGAAACAGGCAAAGCCGAACAACGACGCGTCGGGCCTGGGCTTCAGCTTCAAGGTGACCTCGGTCACAACAGCCAGAGTCCCCCCCGAACCCACCATCAACTTGCACAGGTCGTAACCAGCCACGTTCTTGACTACCCGGCCACCCGACTTGAAGGGACGTCCCTCGGCCGTCACGCATCCGATCCCAATCACGTAGTCTCGCAATGTCCCCAATCCGTAACGACGCGGGCCGGCAGCGTTCGAAGCGATCGCACCTCCCAGGGTCGCTCGATGAGACAACGGCACGTCGACCGGCAACCTCTGGCCCTCGACCTTCAATCGCTCCTGCAACACAGACACCCGACACCCCGCCCCCACAGTCACCGTCATGTCGCGGGCCGGATAGTCGATCACCTTGTCCAAACGAGATGTCGTTATCTCCAAACTCGTCGGATCCACCGCAAACCCAAACCCCAAAGAAGTTCGGCCACCCACGGGCAACAACGGCCTGCGGTCTCCCGCTGCATTGGCAGCCAGCAATCGAGCCAACTCGGGAACCGTTGCCGGAACCAATCCGTCCGGCACACCAGATGAGGAACCGAGATTCGATCCTGCCGCCGATCTGCTATTCGATCGAGACCCCTCGCTCACGATGCCGCCTGCTTCCCAGGAACCGATCGTTCGATGTGCTCCATCCCACAGGCTCCAGCCGTCGGCAACACCTTGCCCGGACTACACATTCCCGACGGATTGAACGCACGCCGTACGCTCGCCATCACCGCCAAGTCGTCCTCGCTGAACAACCGATCCATGAAACTCAACTTCTCAACCCCAATCCCATGCTCACCCGTCACACTCCCACCCAACTCGATGCACTTGCCCAAAATCTCGTCACTCGCCAGGAACACGCGAGCCACCTGGTCCTCGTCCCGCTCGTCGAACAGCAGGATCGGATGAATGTTCCCGTCACCGGCATGAAAGACATTCACAATCCGGATCCCGTGACGCTCGCTCGTGCGGGTGATGAACTCCAGAATCTCAGGGAGCTTCGTCCGAGGCACCACGCCGTCCTGGGTGCAGTAGCTGGGACTCAGACGCCCGATCGCCCCGAAGGCCTGCTTGCGACACTTCCACAACAAGGCACGCTGCTGCTCCGAATCCGCCCGACGCACTTCTCGAGCACCCTGCTCGTCGCACAATGCGATAATCCGATCGGCCTCCCCATCAACAGCCACTTCCAAACCGTCCACTTCCATCAGGACGACCGCGGCCGCGTCCAAAGGAAAACCAAAACCGTAGGCGGCCTCGATCGCCTCGATAATCCCCTGGTCCATCAACTCCAGCGCCGCCGGAATGATCCCGGCCGCTATGATCTGGCTGATCGCCTGAGTCGCATCGGTGACCGTGTCGAAAACGGCCAACATCGTCCGATAAGCGTCCGGGTTCCGAGTCAACCGCACTGTCACTCGCGTACAGATTCCAAACGTGCCCTCGCTGCCCACAAACAAACCGACCAGATCGTATCCTGACAACCCCTCGACCGGTCCACCCAGTTCCACAACCCGACCGTCGGGCATCACCACTTCCAGACCCAAAATGTGGTTCACCGTTACGCCGTATTTCAAGGTGTGCGGACCGCCTGAATTCGTCGCGACGTTACCCCCGATCGTGCACGCTCCCTGGCTCGATGGGTCCGGAGCATAATGGTAGCCGCTGCCAGACAAGTGGCGGGTCAAATGCACATTCACCAGACCCGGCTCGACCACCGCGTAACGGTCCTGAAGATTCACCTCCAGAATCCTCTTCATACGGGTCAAGGCGATCATCACACCGCCACCAACCGGCAGACAACCACCAGCCAAACTCGTTCCCGCGCCGCGTGGCACAAAGGGGACGTTGTACTCGTTGCACGCCTGAACAATCTCAACCACCTCGGCCGTCGTCGTCGGAAACAACACCACGTCGGGCGACTTCTTCTCGACCACGTAACCGTCACACTCGTAGACCAGCAACTCGTCGTCCGATGCCAACACCCTCTCCGGGCCCAGCAACTTGCGAAAACGCTCGATCAACTCGAACGCGACACTCGTGCTGTTCGACGCGGCAGCCGAATCGGTTGGGGAACTCGCCATGACCGGCGTATTCTATGCCGACCTCAACCGACTGGAAAGCCAGAGCAATTCCGAAGGACACGCAAACAACAGCCCGATCACCTCAACGGACGACTGTTTCCAACTCGCGAACACCTTCTGCGGCTCGGGACTCGGGTAACATCCCCTCCGGAGCACCCAGTCGACGCGTCTCGGTTCGCAACTCCGCACACAACTCGACCAATTCCGCGATCCGCTCCGATTGACGCTCGACGCGAACACGAGACGACTCGATCCGCAACTCGACCAACTCGCCAGTCAACCAGATCAACAGCACCAGGCCCACAGCTCCCAATAGACGCCCAATCATCAGCCGACTCCGAATCACATTCCGCACGCACAGGCCACTCGAATCCGGCACACGCTCGAAACCTACCCAGCAGACCTGTAACGGCCCGTGTATCGGCCTGTATCGGAGAAATGCCCTATCGCAGGCCATCCTGGCGTCGAATCGCGTCGGCCGGCAGCCGCAATACCGTTCCCGGCTTCAGCTTGTGGGGACTGGGCAAATGGTCCCGGTTCAACCGGTAGATCTGAATCCAACGCGACGTGCGGCCCAGATGAGCCGTCGCGATGCCGGTCAACGTGTCGGACTGACCCACCAGATACACAGGCTGACCACTGGCGTCGATCTGGAAACCCACCGTACGCACTGCCCCGTCAGCCGCAGCACGACGTGGCAACAGAGAGCCAAACCGGGACTGCAACACGTCCAGGGATGGGATCGACACCTTCAACCCCGGACGCATCCGACGCGGATCGGGAATCCGCTTTCGATTGAAGGCCGACAGGGCCTGGAAATATCGAGCCGTCCCGTAGTACTTCCGCGAAATCGTCCAGTAACTGTCGCCCGCCTGAACCGCGTGCTCGCGATCGCTCCGACCACCGGGGTCAATCGGCCGTGCCGCACCGGAAGACTCCAGTGTCCGTACACCTCCGGTGAGCCCCACGGCCGGACTCGACTTGATGGCCGATCCACCACTCTCGAAAACCGGCCGGCCGGCCCGAGTCGCTCCCGCCGCATACTCCCTACCACCCTCACCGGCAGCCGTACCGCCAGCCACACTGCCGAAGGGCGGCTCGGGGGTGGTGATCGGTCGAGACGTCGAAGTGTCCAGGCCCCGGGTGTCGCCGGGCCGAGATTTCAGCGACCGAGACTCGAAGCCTCGCTCGCCAGTTCCCGCCAAAGGATGAGGCGTGGCCAAAGACTCTCGGCCGGTGGCATTCGACTCAATCGCAACCGGCCGTTGACCGAAATCAGGAGGATTGACAACCCCACTCGGCGTCGTCGGGATCGCGGTGGTCGAGTCGAACGACGGAGGCTCCGGAAGCGGAGGGGGTTCGTTTTGAGGAATTGACCGCAGAGCGTCTGGGACTTCAAGAACACCGGGCCCGGCCGAATGGCCATCCGGTGCCCGAGACGATGCAGCACTGAACTCGAAACCGCTATCAGATGCGTCGGCAACCGGCTGAACCAAATCGGCCTCTCGAGTACCAGGTCCGGCCGCGTCGGCTACCAAAGCAGCATCGCCGTCATTGAGAGGTTTCTGGGTTGCGGCCAACTCGGCCGAACCGTCCGGGCTCGGGCCATCGCCCTGCCACCACACACTGGCCGCCGCCAGGCCAACAACCAACACCACTCCAACCTGAAGAATCCGAGTCCCAAACAGCTGTCTCAACATGTGCGTCGTCCCTTTGCCTTGGCCTGATATGCCCCACTGCTTACTGAATACGGCGTCACGATCGGCCTGTCCGGCCTGTCCGGCCTGTCCGGCAGAAACACTCAGACCAACCGTTCCGTCGATTACACCCTCGTCGCCACCCGCAATCGAGCCGATCGACTCCGGGGATTCACCCGTTCCTCGCGTGGCGTTGGGCGAATCGGCTTGCCAGTCAATGCTGTCCATGTGTCTGTGTTCCTGAAAGCTCGCTTGACGATCCTGTCTTCCAACGAATGGAAGGAAATGACAACCAGCCGTCCACCCGATGCCAGGCACTTGGGCAACGCGTCGGACAATGCACGCTCCAGGTGCACCAACTCGTCGTTGACGGCGATCCGCAATGCCTGGAAGACTCGCGTGGCCGGATGCCGACGGCCGCGACGACCGCCGACTGCCGACTCGACCGCTTCGGCAAGATCCCGACCCGTACGGATCGGAGACTCGCGACGTCGACGGACCAATGCCCCGGCAATCTTCGCACTCTCGCTCTCCTCGCCCCACAACCGCAGGCACTCCTCCAGTTCCCCCTCCTGCACCGTTGCCAACAACTCCCACGCCGCACGACCCACCGATACGTCAAACCGCAAATCCAGCGGACCGTCGTGTCCAAATGCAAAGCCTCGACTCTCGTCACCAAGCTGATCCGACGACAGACCCAAGTCCAACAGGATGCCGTCCACCAGACCGCCCGACCGATCGTCGGCCGCCAGAACCGTCTCGAGTTCCGAATAACTGGCCTGGTGCAGGCTGTAACCGGGGTGGTCAAGCACCCCAGCAGCTCGCTCAAGCATCGTGGCGTCACGATCGAGTCCGAATAATCGCCCCGTGGGACCCAGCTCCGCAAGGATTCTCGAAGCATGACCACCGCCGCCAACCGTGCCGTCAACCACCGTCGAACCGGGACGCAACCCAAGATTCTCAACCACCTCCGACACAAGGACCGGAATGTGACTCGTGTGAGGCACGTTGTCTGCACGCGATGACTCGATCATCAACCCGAGATTCCCACAGTGATACCAGCGGTCTTGTAGTTCTTTGCACCGACCGCGCGAAGGCGGTTATTCAGGATCGGCCGAAAATGCCCCGGCCTGGATCAAGCCCGCCGCCAATGGCCTCGAAACACTCGCCCCTACTCGCCCCTACTCGCCCCTACTCGCCCCTACTCGCACGCTCACTCAACCCGCGCCGCTCCAACTTCACGCTCCCACAACGCCTCGTATCGGGCCACCATCGCCTCGATCGAAAACTCTCGGCCGACTCGCTCCTGCCCACTCGCCCCCTTCGCCTCGCCACCAACAACGTCGCCCAACAACTCCTCCAATGCCACCGATAAACTCACGATCGTATCGTCACGCACCAGCCAACCAGTGACACCCTCCACGACTAGGTCGCTCACCCCTTCCACCAACCGACTCACGACCGGTCTCGATGCGGCCATCGCCTCCAAAACCACGTTCGGCATGCCCTCCCAACGAGACGTCAGCAACAAACCGCAACTGCGCGACAGTAATGCCCCAATCTCAGTCACCCGCCCCAACAGGTGCACGCGATTCGACAGGCACAGCCCAAGCACCCGCGCCTCGATCTCCACACGCATCCGCCCCTCACCGGCCAACACCAAATGGCAGTCGTCAAACTTCGAAGACAATCGGCCAAACGCCTCGACTGCTGCCAGTGGATCCTTCTGATGATCCAATCGGCCAATCCAGGCCACCACCCGAGCCCCCACAGGCACACCGTGCCCGGTCAAATCCATGGGCTGCACATCGGCAAACGACGCCACATCGACACCGTTGGGAATCACCTCCAACTTAGACCGGTTCAGAACACCACGAGCCGCCGAAAACTCGGCCACCTCGCGACTCACACACACATGCCGACACGCACGTCGCGTGCAGATCCGCTCGAGCCATAACCGCCAACGACCTCGACGCTCAGCAACCCGGATTCCCGTCACTAATCGACCGACACCGGCACGACGGGACGCCAATCCTCCGGCGACGTTGGCATGAAACAACCAGGTCTGTAACAGGTCCGGCGACACTCGCTTCAGCTCGGCCACCAAACGACCCACCACCGAAACTTCCCAGCGACGCCTCGCACCCAAACACCGAACCTCGATCCCAGCTGATTGCAATCGCTCGACCAGAGGATCGCTTCCACACCCGAGCGAAATGACCGTCGGATCGAAGCGAGAACGGTCCAGACGACACATCAACTCGACGAACATTCGCTCGGCACCGCCGACTTGCAGCTCGGTGATGCAACAGGCCAGTCGAATCGGCGTCACCGTCACACCAGCTCCCTCGCACCACCCATCGACCACGGACCGGCTTGGAGTTGCCACTTGGAACCAACTCCTGTAATACGCCTGCTGTGTGACACCGCTGGCGCGACGATCGGTTTTTATCGGGTGGCGAGTTATGAGTAAACCCGAGTCGCCCTCCGAACTCGACGCCTTCGACTATCAACTTCCCGATGAACTGATCGCCAGGGAACCACTGCCGCGACGGGACGATTCGAGATTGCTTCTCGTCGATCGCCGAACCGGTCATATCGACTCGCGCCGAATCAATGAACTCCCCGACTTACTCGACGATGGCGATTGCCTGGTCGTCAACGATACCCGCGTCCTGCCCGCTCGACTCGGCGGACACCGTGTCGATACCAATGGGGCCTGGGACGGACTCTTCCTCGACACCAACCCCGATGGACTCTGGCGGATTATCGGGCAGACTCGAGGACACCTGCGGCCCGGCACCCGGATCCGACTCAAACCGATCCACGAGACTGCTGCCCGACCCGAACAACAACTGCTGCTCATCGAACAAGGTGCCGGAGGCGTCTGGCTCGCTCAACCACAACCGCCCGGCAACACGCTCGAACTACTGGATCATTTCGGTTCCGTCCCCCTGCCTCCCTACATCCAACGAAAGATCGCTACCCAAGACGACCGGCAAAGATACCAGACCGTTTTTGCACGGCACCCCGGCGCGGTGGCCGCACCCACCGCCGGCCTCCACCTCTCCGAAACACTGCTCCAGAACTGCCAACAAAATGGTATCTCACTCGAACACGTGACCCTGCACGTCGGCCTCGGAACCTTTCGACCCATCGCCACTGATCAACTCGACCAACACATCATGCACTCCGAATGGTGCCAACTCACTCCGAACACCGCGTCAACGCTCCAAGGTGTCCGACACAATGGGAACCGGATCGTCGCCGTTGGAACGACCGTCGTCAGAACTCTCGAAACCGCCGCCGCCAACGGCTCGATCGAAGCTTTTCAGGGAAACACCGACCTGTTCATCCGTCCCGGATACACAATTCACGCATTTGATGCTCTGCTGACCAACTTTCACCTGCCGCGCTCCACACTGTTTGTGCTCGTTTCGACTGTCTGTGGACTTGAACTCGCCCAAAAAGCCTACGCCTTGGCCATCGCAAAACAATACCGCTTCTACAGTTACGGTGACGCCATGCTGATCCTCTGAGACTGGATGCACTGCTTGGTGCGGTTCTGACGCCTGGTGATCAACTGTCACAACTTACCCCCACAACCTTCCGCATTTTCCTTTGACGCAAGGATGGAAGCTCAGATAAGATGGGGGCCTTACAGGGAGTTGGACGCCAGGGAACGGGCTTTCCGAGTCTCCTCGACTACGACAGGCAGATGACATGAAACTTCTTCGCTACGCGATCGCCATCGGAATCACACTCGGCTTGAGCTTGGCCCAACCCGAAATTGCCAGCGCTCAGATCAACCTCCAGTCGAGGTTCTCCAGCGACCCGCACCTGCTTGTCCCGGGCAAGTACCGAAACACGATTCTCTTTGACGACTACCTCGCTCCTCAGGGCAACTTCGCTTCGCTGCCCGAACGAGCCAACGATGTGCTGATTGCTCACCGGATCGCTCAACAACAGATCGATCTCGCAATCGACTACCTCAAGTCCAACCGCATCCAGATCCTGGCCGGCACCGACCCGTTCTGGAACGAGGTGTACGGCAAGATCACGAAGATGAAGGAAGTCGCCCTGCTGTCGGCCAACCCGATCTCCGGTTGGGGTGACATTGACGAGGACGAATGGATCATCGAGCAGGAAGATGCCGGAGACGAAAGTCCGCCGTCACCTCCCTCGCCACCACATGTCGCCTTCCGTTCGCACTTGGAAAAGGGCGACTGGCTCTTCATCGCCGAACAACTCCCCGACGGGACGCTCGACGAAGGCTACGTCCGACGCGTGTTTGATATCACCTGGGACGAAGAGTACGACGAACAGGAAATCGAACTCGATCCCAACGACGACCCGATCCCCGTCGATCTCGATGACGCCCTGATCTACCGAGTGATTCGCTTCGAAACCCAGGCCGACCCGACACTGTACCAGAACGTGCTGGCGACGTTCGAAGCGATCAAGGCCGCGATGGCCGGACGCGACCCCAACACGCTGACTGACATGGCCCAGGACATCAACTACAACGGTCGCTTCTATGACTTCAACCAGATCTATGCAGCCGGAGATGGCCTGCTGCCTTCGATCGACCCGATGGCCGACTTCCCGCTGATCCCCGAAGGACTGCAAGCCGACCGCCGGTTCCGACAGGCCGGATTCTCGAATTCCGATTCCCACTATCACCTCGACCGACACTATGACATCGCCAACCGAAACCTCGTTGACCGAAACGGTGACGATGTGTTCTTCGGTAACGACCTGACCAAGCCGATCCCGCTGATGTGGACCCAGGACAACGAACTTCCGCTAGAATTCGATACGCGAAACACCGTGACCGGCGCCACAGACCGCGACCGAGCCTTCTTTGCCAACCGTCAGACCGTCTTCGGTGGCCTCGACGACCACTGGAACCAGTACGTCGGCGAAGCCTTCCTCAGACTCGACGAGGATGGCGTTCCGCAAATCGAACACGACGCCGACTTCTACGACAGCAGCGTCGCTGGCGACTCGATCCTCGAACGCACTCGCCGTAAACGGACTCCAGCCGGAGGAACTATCCTGACCGACGCCAACGGAAACCCGATCCTCGAAATCGAAAAGATCCAGGAAAGTGCCAAGCCGGTCACCGGCTCAAAAAGCAACAACGGGTTCCGACAATGGCAGAGCATCGTCAGCTCGTTCGCCGAATACCAGTCGTCCACCTTTGTCGACGACAACGGCGATTGGAACCCCGTCGGCGTCGTCGGGTTCTCGAACATGCTCGGCAGCAATGCCACGCAGGAACAACGGGGACGCGATGCCGGCAACTTTGCCCGATTCGCCAACCTCGTTCGGATCAACCCCAACGGATCCGGAACAAATATTGAACCGTTCGGCAAGCGAGGCCAGGGCAACTTCAATCCTGTCGTGCCACGCCAGTAAACAAACCTGCCGAATCCGATTCACTTACACGTGCCAGGTCGACACTCCCGTCGGCCTGGCACACTTTGTGCGCTACAAACCCTCCCCCGCCCGAATCCGAAACGGTCACTTCCGCGAACGCCCAGACACATTCGCCGGGATCCGACCGTCCAGGTAACGCCAGTTCTTGAGAAAACTCAGGAGATCCGACATCTGCGAGACCGAGATGTTCTTCTCGAGACCCTCGGGCATCAGCGAAATCCCGTTTGACTTCAACACCTCGATGTCCGCACGCAACACACGCACACTCTTGCCTTCAGGCTGGCGAATCGACACGGCGGCCGATGTCTCCGAGGCCACCAGCCCGGTATGAACCAACCCGGAACTGGTCACCAGGCTGTAAGAAAAGAAATTGCTGTCGACGGCTCGATTCGGGTCCAAGATCGACAGCATCAACTGCTGACGAGTCCACCGCCGAGAGTCCGAAATGTCCGGGGCGACCTCGACACCCAACTGATCGACCCGATGACACGCCGTGCAGTTCTTGCGAAACACCTCTCGCCCACGCCGTGCATCGCCATCAATCTTCAACGACGCCTGGTACGCCGCGATCACCGACCGGCGAGCCTCGGGAACCAAAGACGCCAATACCACCAAGGCACGCTTCCTCACACCCGCATCCCCATGACGCCGCAGACGATCCACTCGACCAGGGGCCAGGTCGGCTCGCGAGACCGTCCCGCGCCCCATGGCTTCGATCAACTGCATCGCCCGAACCGGATCGGCAATCAGAACATCCAACGCCGCCCGGCGGCCGGCTGCAGTCAAGTCCGGGTACGCGGCCAACACGGCCGTACCAATCCGCTCGTCAGCAAAATGCGACAAGCTTTGCAATGCCGACAGATTACCTCGACCCAATGACCCAAGAAGCGCCGGAACCGCAACCGATCCGGCCGCCGACCGCAACAGACCGCTCGCCAAGCCCTGCGAACCAACTCGCCGGTCTGGATCCGACTCCTCGAACGACCACTTCACGATCTGCTTCCACATCCCCGACAGCCGACCGCGGTCAAAACTACCAGGCGGGTTGCCCAGCGACCGGCCGCCACGACGAAGGCCCGCGTCCAAACCCGCCAGACCGACCAGCTGCACTCCGGCCCAACCACGCCCCCCGGCACCAATCACTTGACCGGGATCCAATAAACCCAGCGCAGCGGTCACTTCCTCGCCATCGCCTCGACCACCGATCGTCTCGGCAATCCACCTCACCGTCGACTGGACTTCGTCAAACCGAATCACGCGACGCTCGCTCCAACCTTCCAGCACGGCTGCCAGCAGAACCAGGCCGTGACGGCCGCAGCCGGCCACCAGAGCACGCCGTGTCCAGACGTCACACGGACGGTCCAGGCACACACGCACCGCCAAGCGACAACGTCGCTGTGACGTCGACGCGGACGACCAGCCCGGATGATGCGATTGACTCAACAACCACTGAAATCTCAAGGCCGATGCCTCGAGCCGCTTCAGGTCGATTCGATCCAGTAAGCCGGGATGAGCCTCCAGATGCGGTTCACACAACCGCAAAGCATGAATCACCACACGGTCGTCATCTGCCGACAATGCAAGGGCGATCACTTCCACAGACAAAGCGCCCAATCCCTTCAAAGACCACATCGCATGAATCCGACCGATCGCCGACGTGGCATCGGTCGCCAACTTCTCAAGAGGCACGACCGCTGCTTTGTCCTGACGCTGGTAAATCAGACGAGCCGACGTGTCTCGACGCCAGCCGTTTCCAGATCGCAATTGTTCGACCAATTCACCACTGCCCAATCGCCCCAGACACGGCGAACCGCCGTTGCGGTCGCCGACCACGTGATCGACCGGAACAATCCGGTAGATTCGGCCGCGGTCATTGCCGGAATAGTTGTCCGGACGATCCTTCAACTCGTCCGGGACCCACTGTGGATGCTCGACCACCGCACGGTACATGTCGACGACATACAACGCCCCATCGGGACCCAACGCCATATTGACCGGCCGAAACCACTCGTCCCTGGACGCTAGGAACTCGACCTGAGACCGACCCGGGCGACCCACCAGGCTCGCACCAGATTCCGACATCACCTCGCGGTGCACCAGATTGCCCGTCGGGTCGCACGTGAACACGTTCCCCGACAATGCGTCGCCCAGAAACTCGCCACGATACACAGTCACTCCACATGCAGCCGTGAACTGGCCCTCGTGCAGGTTCGAAGTCACCCAGATGTTCGAAATCGGATGGATCCGAGACGCAGCACCCGCCGTCACCACGTCGTGCATCACCTCGGAAATCGCCAGATGAGGATTCCTCGACAGGTATTCGCCGGCCATCACCACCTGGCGACATGGATTGCGATTGCTGCAGACAAACCGACGCCCCATGTCGTCGAAAGTCAAACCGAACTGGCCGTTGCCGTTGACCGCTTCACACACACCGCTCTTGGGATCAAAACGAAAGTCCCTGCCACTGATTGAAACCGGTTTCGACCTCCCCGCCCACACCGATCGACGTGTCGCCACCACGCCACCTCGCAATCCGTTCGCCACGTAGATCCGGTTGTCCATCGCAAAGGTCGGGTGGTTGGCTCGAAGCTGAGGATTCTGTTGCTCGAATCCCGAATACCACGTCTCGCGACTGTCGGCCACACCGTCACCGTCGCTGTCGACCAGGTACAACAACTCGCCCGCCGCAGTCACCAACACGCCCCGATCCCACGGCTGGATCCCCGTGGCAAACAACAGGCCGTCGGCAAAAACACAAGATGTCTCGTAACGCCCGTCTCCGTCTTTGTCCTCGAGACAACGGACACGAGACAACGGACGTCCGCCACCAGACGGACCGTTGGGATAGTCGCCCATCTCGACCACCCACATCCGACCATCTTCGTCGAATCGCAACGCAACCGGATCAATCACCTCCGGCTCGGAAGCAGCCAACTCGATCCGAAAACCCGGATGCAACTCAAATTCCGCCAAAGCCGCCACCGGCTCCAGAGGACTCCGAGGACTTTTCTTGACCGGTTTCTTGACCGGCTTCTTGACCGGCTTCTTGACCGGTTCGGCCGACAACAGCGATCGACCACCCAACGCACCCGCATTGCTTCCGATGGACGCCGCCAGGCACGTCACCACACACGCACGCCACAACACCGCCAACCACTTCTTTGTCGAACCACCCACGCCGCTCTCCCCCACAGACGACTCCGTTTTTCGCCAGGCTGGCCATCATACGGCCCGACCACGAAGGGGCAGCATACCAAAACTCGACGATCAATCACGGATGTGGAACAGCCGCTTGAGTGCGTCGATCAGTCCGTGGGGCGTTCCATCGCGAGCTTCTTCCTTGAGAGCTTCCAGTGGGGGGTGCAGCAACTTGTTGACGATCCGCGAAAGACTCTGCTCGACCTTCTCCATGTCACTCGCTTCCAAGTGGCCAAGTTTGCTTCGAAGACGTTCCAGCTCCAACCGACTGACCTCCGACCACTGCTCACGCAAACGCTTCACGATCGGGCCGGTCGCGCGGTGATACACGCCCTGCATGAACCGTTCGGATTCCTCATCGATGATCGCCAGCGCCCGCTCAATCTCGCCGGATCGCTGGTCGCGGTTCTTCTGGCACGTCTCCTGCAGGTCGTCGACGTCGTACAGGAACACGTTCTCGTCAATCTCGGCCACCGCAGGATCGATGTCACGAGGTGCTCCGAGGTCGAGTACGAACACGGGACGGTCATTTTGGCCACTACGAGCTCGCGTGAACATCTCGACGTCCACGACCGGGCGGTCCGATCCGGTCGCAGCCACCACGACATCCGCAGTCGCCAGCAACTCCTCCAACCGATCCATCCCGAATCCACGACCTCCCCACTTCGCCGCCAAGATCTCCGCTCGTTCGGGACTGCGGTTGACCACCAACACCTGCCGAACACCGTCAGCCTTCAAGTACTCGAGCGTCTCCTCGGCCATCTCACCCGCACCGATCACCAATACAGTCTTGTCATCGAACCGGTCGAAGATTCCCCGAGCGAACTCGCCCACGGCCACGCTGGCGATCGACACGCGGCCTCGAGCCAACCGAGTCTCCCGCCGAACGCGTTTCGACACCCGCAACGCCCCCTGGAACAAAGCGTTGGTCAACGGACCGCACGCTGAGTTCTCCTCGGCCAATCGGTACGCCTCCTTGACCTGGCTGACGATCTGAGGCTCACCCAGCACCATGCTGTCGACACTCGAACAGACTCGGAACAAGTGATTCACCGCGTCCGGACCACTCTGAAGCAACAGGTCGCCCAGGAAGTTCTCAACCGGAACTCCATGGAAACTCGACAGAAATCCGGCCAACTGTTCGTGCGTCGGAGCCGCTTTTGGGTCGTCCTGGGCCGTGTAAAGCTCCACCCGATTGCAGGTCGACAGAACCACCGCCTCGCTGCCGGGGAATGCTCGCCTGAGGTCTGAATACGCGGCGGCCAATTGATCGGCTCCGGTGAACGCCAACCGTTCCCGCAGGTCGAGACTTGCCGTCTGATGGTTGCAATAGATCACCTGCAAATTCATCCGACGGTCCCTCGTTCGACCGCAGACACTGCCGAAGCCGGTGACGACCAACTGGCGTGACCCGACGACAACCCGCTGGTGTTGGTCAGAACACTCAGACCCACAACCGTCAGTAGCAACAACCCACAGGCCAGTAACGTTCTCCAGGCCACCTGCTTTCCACTCGCCCGTGGCCTCAACAGCATCCAGCAAAACAACGCCGCCAAACCCATCCACGAACATCCGTTAATGACCACGACCGGATCGGTCAGCGACAGATTGCCCGTTGCCTCGGAACCTGACAACAACAGCACCAGGCCGGTCCCCATCCCAATCGTCAGCAACGGCACCGATACCGCCACGCTCCACCAGTTCATCCTCGAAAGTCGCTCGAGACTTGGCAGCCGCAAACCAGTCGTCCTCCCGCCCCGGTTCCGCAAGCGGCGGTGCTGAACCAGGTACATCAGGCTCAAGGACACTCCGGCCAGTACGCCCGCCGATCCCAGCACCAATGAACTCACGTGCAACATCGCCCAACTGGTTCGCACTCGCGTGTCCGAATCCAACAACCGACTCGGACTGTCCTCCAACAGGTAGGACGCACCCACCAACGCCAGCACCAGAGGCAGAAGGAACACGCCGATCGACAGACGACGGTCACAACAGACCAGAAACAGGTACAGCCCAATCACCAACCACGCCAGCACCAGCGTCCAGTCCTGGCTCGAACTGAGCAACGGAGGAATTCCGGTTGTTGTCCCCTTGTTCCACAGGAACAGGGTGTGAGCCACGAAACCGGCTCCGGAAAACAGAACGCTCGCCAACACCCCAAACCGACCCGGAGTGCGCAATCGCAGCAACTCCAGCGCAAAAGCCACCGTGTAACTGGCCAGAAAACAAAAGATTGCTACGTCGGCCATGACCACCTCCAACAGCTACTCCGCCATCCTAACCACTCGACAAACGACCGGCCAGACGCCAACTCCTTACCAGTCACTCACCTGCAGCTCTAGACCAGTTCTCGGTCCGGTCGTGACGGTTCCTCTCATTTTTCCACCGCATTCTCGCCGATCCTCCTTCTAGGGAACACCAGGCAGCCAAGGGAGGCGAGAACCATGAGATTGGCGAGATGGCTGATCCCCGTGGTGCTCTTCGGGGTCTCCGGAACAACTCCACCACGACAACACGACTCGCCTCGGCCGACACCACACGCCGCGGCACCCGTCGACGTCCACGCCGGAATTGCACTCTTTGACCTGCCACCCAATCCCGACGGTCAACTCGTTGTCGTGGTCTCCGCTCTCGGCCGCTCCAACACTCAATACGACATCTCCGTACAGGTCGCTCCGGCTCGCCCTCACAAGGCGACCGCAGTCTCGCCACCGCTTCTGGCAATCCGGCCCTACCGCCCGCTGACACCACGCCTCGATGATCCGACCCACTTCGCAGCACTCGTCGCGGCTACCAGCACCCGGGACGTTCCGACCCGAGTCTTCGACGTGCCGCTGCTCAATCGCCGACCGCTCGAGGAGGGAGGAAGCCTGCGAGTCCGAGCACGGCCGGCGGCGGTGGGACAACGCACTGTCGTCTACCTCGATGAAGCCGCTGACTTGTCTCACTCGCGGGTCGAATTGGCCGAAGCTATTGTCAGACGACTCGAGACGTCGATCATGCCCGCCGGTGACCGACTGGTCGGACCGCCGGCGGATGTCGACGGCGACCATCGACTCGCAGTCCTGCTCACGCCCGTCCTCGCACACCTGCAGAATGGACGAACTACCGTCGGAGGCTTCGTTCGAGCAGACGACTTTCGCAAACATCTGGCGCCGCCTCGATCCAATCGAGCCGACATGATCTATCTCAATATCAACCTCATTCCCGACCAACACCTCACCGATGTTCTCGCACACGAATACCGACATGTGCTCGCCTTCAGTCACCGCGATGCTCTTGGACACGACTCCGAACACGATTGGATCAACGAAGCACTCGCTCACCTCGCTGAACACGGTTCCACCAACATCTCGCACCGGGTTCGCACCTACCTCGAACAACCCTCACGCTATCCACTCGTCGTGCCCGACTACTACCGGGCCGGACTGTGGAGATGCGATGGCGTCCGAGGTGCGACGTTCCTGTTCCTCGACTGGTGCCGACAACAACACGGCGAACAACTCGTCAGAGAAATGCTCACCTCCCCTAACACCGGGATCCGCAACCTCGTGGTCGCGACGCGTACTCCGTTTGCTCGACTGTTTCGAAACTGGAGCGTCGGAATGCTGTACAACAGGACGCCCTACCAAGACACCAACCCGGCCGTCCGGACTTGGGACGGCGGCCAAAGGCTGGACATCCAGCTGGCGACGACTGCTACCTGCTACCTCGCACCCGCCCGGATCCCGCCAGGTGCCATGATCCGGATCCAAGCACCGACCCAAGCCCGACTGCAGGTCACCGTCGCACTCCGTTCGCCCGTCGAACTCGCTTCTCCTACGGAAGCGATTCCTCGCCCGAGTACTTCAGACGTTCCTTGAACAACTGAGTCAACCGGCGGATCGGGTACATCTGCACGACCTTGCCCTTGTAGGTCACGCGCCCCTGGCTGTCGCGATCAATGTGCTCCTGGATCTCGGTCGTCGCCAAACCGGCGTACAGAGCGCCGAATGTCTCGGGGTCGACACCACGCCCCTTCTCGAGGTCGCTCTTCACGTCCAATCCGCCAACACTGACGGCGAACAGGTTCAGTCCACGCGTCGCACTTTGGTAACGACCCTCTCGCTTCAACGACGCCGCGGCCGTCTTCATCGTGTCGAAACTGCTCGTGATCTTCTCAACGGAATCCTCCGATGGCCCCTGGGCAGCCGCTGCACCCTGTGCCGAAAGGTCCGCTGGAGCCAACAGGCCGATGCTGCCAGCCACGTATCCGGCAGCCAACACGGTCATCACCAACAAGCTCGTTCCAATTCGTTGCATCTGCTCGTCTCCCAGTCGGTTTCCAGCCCGCCACAGGCTCGGGCGTCCCAAACAATCGTCTCAGCCGGTTCCTGACACCGCAAGTGCGGCCTGATGACTCATGCCGCTTCCTGGTCCACCGTCTTCGGACCGACCGGTCGCAACACCTCGCCGCGTACCCGTCCCGATGCCACCGACTGCTCGCCTCGTGACGCCGTCCGATTGAACAACGAACCGGAAATCAACATCACACCCAACGAACCAACCATCGCTGCCAGGCACCCGATCACCGCAATCTCGTTGTCCGTCGCTCCGTTCAGGTAGTCCATCATCAGGTCGTCTCCATCCAGCCCCGGGGATCGATCTTCAGAGTGCTTCTTACCAGGCAGTCGAAACACCATGACGAGCGGCACACCCGATCCCGTCTCTTCGGGTTTCGGACATTCCCGAGCCAACTCTCCATACCTCTTTCCGAGAACCGGCTTCTATCGGATGGGACAGTTGTGACGCGGCACTCCAGACACTGGGGGCCGATCCACCTTGACCCGCTTCTGTCACCTGCCGTATACGAACCGGAATCCGGCCGTTTCTGCGGATAATCGCATCCCTCGAGCCCGATAACTGTGTCACTGCTCTACCGCCACATTCTCGGCCAGCTGCTGCGAGTCTTCCTTGGAGTGCTCGGCGTCCTGACCCTGCTGATGATCGTTGGCGGAGCGTTTCAGCAGGTCCGAGATCACGGGTTGGGTGTGTTTCAGACACTGCAGATTCTCCCGTACATCATCCCCAGCCTCTTGCCGTTTTCGATCCCGGTCGCCGTGCTGCTGACCGTTTGTATCGTCTATGGCCGAATGGCCGCCAACCAGGAAGTTACGGCAGCCAAAGCGGCCGGCATCCCCATCCTCACTATGCTCTGGCCCGCCCTCTTCCTCGGAGGCCTTCTCAGCGCCGGATCGCTGATGCTCACCGACCAGGCCATCCCCTGGTCCGTCGGCAATATCCGCAGCGTGGTCGCCATGGCCATGGAAGACATCGTGCTCGACATGCTCAAGACTCAGAACGAACTCGCCCTGCCGCAGGCCGGTATGTCGATCTCCGTCCGAGGTGTCTCGGGGCAGACACTGCAACGCCCAATCGTCAAGTTCACCTCGGCCGGTGGACACCCCGTCACCGCACAGGCGCGACAGGCCAGCCTCGAATTCGATTCCCAACAGGGACGAATACTCCTGAAACTCACCGATTGCCACCTCGATGTGCCCGGTCACGGGTCGATCTGGCTCGCCGAAGAGACACGGGCTCTGCCACTGCCCGGAGGCCTGAATCGCGCCAAGCCGAGACACATGAGTATCGATACGCTCGAACGACAACTCGCCGAACAGGAACGTCAACTCAAAGCAATCGACGAACACAAAGCCATCAAGGCCTGCTTCAACTTGACCACCGGGGACTTCCAGTCGTGGTCACTCGACAAGACCGCCGCACGACAAGTCAAAGACCTGCACTCGACTCATGCCAGACTGAGAACCGAACTGCACAGCCGGATAGCCTTCTCCAGCAGCTGTTTCTTCTTCGTCCTCGTCGGAGCCCCGCTGGCCATCACGCAGGCGAGACGACAAATCCTGACCAATTTCCTCATCTGCTTCCTTCCAATCATCCTGCTCTACTACCCGATCGTGATTCTCTGCATGAGCCAATCACGGGCCGGGGCGATCGACCCGGCCTGGGCCATGTGGATCGGCAACGGGATGCTGCTGGTCGCCGGCGGAGTGCTGTTTCGCCGCTGCTGCCGACACTGACAAGAACCCGGCTCAAAGAAAACCGCCGGCTCGTCAAGCTCAGACCAGGCTCGCAATCGCCTCGCCGTCCTCAATCATCGACACGGGTCGACCACCCGGATCGCTGAACTGGATCTGAGGATCGATGCCCAGTACGTGGAACACCGTGGCCATCAGGTCCTGAGGCGTGACTGGATCGCTCTTGGGCCGGTAGGCCTTGGTGTCGGACTCCCCAACCGCCTGGCCCATCCGCAATCCGCCACCCGAGAGAGCCAGCGTCGAAAGAGGTGCCCAGTGGTCACGTCCCCGATTACGATTAATCTTTGGAGTCCGACCAAATTCGCCGGTGATCACCAACAGGATCCGGTCCGACAAACCACGCTGACTCACGTCGTCCACGAATGTCGACACCGCGCGGTCGACAACCGGCCCGCGACTGTTCATCGCACCCTCGATGTTGCTGTGCATGTCCCATCCACCATACGACATCGTCACAAAACCACAGCCGGCTTCGCACAATCGTCGAGCCATCAACAGGCTGCTGCCCAGGCCACTACCGTACTTGGCGACCGTGCGAGGATCCTCTTGCTTCAGATCAAATGCTCGAGGCGCCTTGCCCAATACCAGGTTGAAGGCCTGCTGCTCGAAAGCGTTGAGTCCCTCGACGACGCCGTTGCGGTCTGCCGTGCGGCGTAAACGGTCCAGACCACTCAACAGGCCACGCCGGTCCTCGAGACGTTCGACCCGAGTCTGCAGATTCATGTTGTTGCGGGCCTCGCCACTGCTGCCAAACGGAGCGTACGGTGTGCCCAGAAAGGCCGGGCCGTCAGAAGCAATCCCACCAATCCGCACGTACGTCGGCATCCCCGTGTCCCGATGGTTCGGACCGCGGGACTTCGATGCGATCGATCCGATCGACGGCCGTGAAGGTAGGCCGCCGTTGTCGATGCCGCGGTTGTTGTAGCCGGTCATCACCCAGTGCGTCCCGCCACCATGACCACTGTTGCCATGATGAAAAGAGCGGACAAATGCCATCTTGTCGGCCACCTGGGCCATCTGCTGAAAATTGCCGCCCAGAGAAACGCCCGGGATCCGTGTCTGGACTGCACCCGTCACGCTGCGGTACTCGACCGGAGCCGTCATCTTCGGGTCGAATGTCTCGACATGTGTCGGACCGCCGCCCAGCCAGAGCCATACCACCGACGTCTGATTCGCAGATTGACCGCTGGCCGCCGCGACGGCACTGCGAGCCTGCATCAAACCGCCCAGACCCATCGCCCCCAAGCCGCCAACCCGCAGAAAGTCACGACGTGTCGTCCCGTCGCAGTCCCGGTAACGTCGATCCGTTGTCACTGTCAACATGATACATCTCCCTCAAAGACAGACCCGGTCCCACCACACTGCTCACTCAGTAGCCAACACATCTCGCCCAACGCGCAACAGCACTACAACTCCGTCGGCCGAAACTCTGTGCCATCGACCGAGTGGATCGTATCCAGAGACACTGTTCGAGTCAATATGTTGCATCGGGAGTCTCCGATGTGTCTGTTTCGCACTATCGGTCGCAGGCGCCAGAACGGATGAACGGTTTTCACTTTTCCCCAGGCCAACGCCGAGCATGCCGGGAAAAAGGACAATTGGCCGTTAAAAGGCCGCGCCCAGCACGGTCAACCCAACAGCAGGACGTACCGGCAGACGCTGGACTCCTGCAACTGACCAGAAGCCGATCATCCGACGGTTTCAGAGACCCACCACGAGACCTTATAATGCCCGCTCCTGTTGTTTCCCATTCTCTTGCCGACATCGAGTCACCAGGTCACATGAGTAAAGCGGTGCCGACCGATCCGCCGCGAATCCGCATCGGTGCGGTCAATTACCTGAACTCCAAGCCATTGATAGAGGGTCTCGAGTCCGAGTTATCTCGAATGGCCCCTGGTGCCATCTTGGTGCTCGACTATCCCAGCCGCCTGGCCGACGATCTCGAGGCCGGTCGACTGGATGTGGCCCTGGTGCCATCGATCGAGTGTCTCCGTAATTCCAACTACGAAGTGGTCACCGACGCCTGCGTCGCCACTCATGGCCCGGTCCTCTCGGTCAAGCTCTACAGCCGTGTCCCAGTGAACTCGATCACAACCCTCGCTCTCGACGAGGGATCACGCACCAGTGCAGCTCTGGCCCGAATTCTCCTCGCCGAACAGTACGGCTTACACCCCGAACTCGAACCCTTACCGCTGGGTCGATCCGTCGATGCCAGCTCGGCCGACGCCGTGTTGCTGATTGGCGACCGCGCGATGCGTCCGTTGGACGAGTCCTTCATCGCGACCTGGGATCTGGGCGAAGTCTGGAGCCAATGGACCGGGTTGCCCTTCGTGTTCGCCGTCTGGGCCACTCGACGCGGTACACCACTCGGACGGGTCCCCGAAACACTCGCCACAGCCCGAGACCTCGGACTCGAACGTCTCGATCAAATCGCACAACGCGAATCGGACGCACTTGGCATCTCGAGTTCCGCAGCCGCCGACTACCTCAAGCACAACCTGCACTTCCACCTCGGAGCAGCCGAACGGTACGGGATGGAATTGTTCCAACGACTGGCCGTCGAACAGGGCCTCGCCTCCGACAACCTCGAACTGATCTTCCGCGACACCACTCTAACCGCACAGCCCATCCTGCATCCCGGTTAATTCTCACCGTCAATCCACGCCCAACCCCACCCACACAACAGAACAACCCCCTCGCCATGCCCCACCACGACCTGCTCGACAAAGCCGTTCTCGGCGAACGACTCACGCCCGCCGAAGGCCTCGAACTGCTCGAAACACACGACCTCGCCCTGTTGGGCCAGGCCGCCGATCGAGTCACTCGGCGGCTGCATCCCGAACCGTTTCGGACCTACAACATCGACCGGAACATCAACTACAGCAACGCCTGCACAGCGGTCTGTGACTTCTGTGCCTTCTATCGGCCAGCCAATCACTCCGAAATGTACGTCCTGGATACCGAAGAACTCCACGCCAAGATTCAGGAAACACTCGAACTGGGCGGTGACCAGATCCTGATGCAGGGCGGACTGCATCCGACTCTGCCGCTCGAATGGTACGAGGATATGCTCAAGGGGATTCGACAGAAGTTCCCAACCATCAATATCCACGCCTTCAGCCCGCCCGAAATTCACCACTTCTGCAAGATCAGCAAACTGCCGCTGGAAACCGTTCTCGATCGACTCAAACAGGCCGGCCTTGGCAGCTTGCCCGGTGGCGGTGGAGAAATCCTCGTCGACCGGGTTCGGAAACTGATCACTCGAGGAAAATGCCTGACCGACGATTGGCTCGAAGTGCACCGCGTCTGGCACTCACTCGGAGGACGCTCAACGGCGACCATGATGTTCGGACACGTCGAAACGCTCGCCGAGAGAATCGAACACCTCGAACGGATCCGCTCGCTGCAGGATGAAACCGGTGGCTTCACCGCCTTCATCTGCTGGACCATGCAGCCTCCCGCGACCCCACCCTGGTTCGGCAATCGCAGCGACGGCGTCGACATGTCCAAGATCCCCCCGGCCGGTGGGTTCGAATACCTCAAGACCCAAGCCCTCGCCAGACTCTATCTCGACAACATCACCAACATCCAATCGTCGTGGGTCACGCAGGGCGAAAAGATCGGCCAACTGGCACTCTCGTTCGGAGCCAACGACATGGGCAGCCTGATGATCGAAGAAAACGTCGTGGCCGAGGCGGGCACCGTCTATTTCCTGTCGTTGGAGACCATTCGTCGCTTGATCGAGGAATCCGGCTACATTCCACGCCAGCGGAACGTCTTTTACGAATACATCGACGATCCACCACTCGTCGATACCACCTCATGATCCGGGTTCGGGACCTCTCCAAGACCTTCCCCGATCTGCAGCAGGGCGAAGTCGTCGCTCTGGATTCCGTCAGTTTCGATGTCGCACCCGGTGAAATTTTCGGATTGCTCGGACCAAACGGAGCCGGAAAAACCACCTGCCTCAGACTACTCGCCACCATCCTCTCACCCACCGCCGGGACCGCATCGATCGACGGACACGATATCGTTCAGCACCCCGGACAGGTCAGATCCTGCATCGGGTTCCTCTCCGGAACCACCGGCCTCTACGACCGCATGACCGCCCGCGAAACGGTCGAGTACTTCGGGCGACTCCATGGACTCGATGAAGTTCGCCTGGCCAAGACCATCCACGACCTCTTCACAAAACTCTCGATCCACGAATTCGCCGACACACTCAATATCCGACTCTCGACCGGGATGAGACAAAAAGTCTCGATCGCTCGTGCCCTCGTCCACGACCCGCCAGTCCTGATCTTCGACGAGCCCACCAATGGCCTCGATGTGCTCGTCGCTCGAGCCGTACTCGATACCGTCGCACGACTCAGAGACCAGGGCAAATGCATCATCTACTCGACGCACATCATGAGCGAGGTCGAACGGCTGTGCGATCGACTGGCCATCATCCACCGGGGCAGCATCCTCGCTACAGGGACACAAGCCGACATCCTCGCCGAATCCAACCAACCCAACCTCGAGGAACACTTCTTCAGCATCGTCTCGCAGTTCGAACACGACAGGACTCCGGCCCAGTCGACAACCAACGACATAGAACACGATGACGGACCCGAAACCCGCTCATGACCGCCACACCTCGCCTCGATCTCCGCAAGATCCGAATCGTGTTCTTCCGAGAACTCCGGGACCAGATCCGCGATCGCCGCACACTGTTCATGGTGCTGGCCCTGCCCGTCCTGCTCTACCCCGCCTTGGGGATCGGCATGCTGCAGATGGCAGTCCTCTTCAACGAAAAGCCCCGAACCGTCGTCGTTCTCGGCTCCAATTCGCTGCCCGAACCCCAACTGATCCAAGGATCCGCCTTCGACTCACGATGGTTCGCCAACCCCGACGATGCACGAACACTCACTGTCGAAACCTCTGGATCAGCATCCAAACAAGCCGCCGACAACACCGACCCCGCACGGCGATTCGAAATCGCCCACAACGTACGCCGCCTCTACCAGCAACGACAACAACTGATCGACTCGACCCACGACACCCCACAACCCCAAACACCCGGCACCGCATCCCAACTGGCACGACTCAACGAATCCATCAACGCCATGCTCCGCGATGCGCACATCGATGTGCTCGTCGTCATCCCCGACGGCTTCCGAGATCGGCTCGAACAGGTCAACCGACAGATCGCGTCGATAACTCAAGGCCAGAACCAAGGCCAGAACCAAGGCCAGAACCAAG
>Ga0114999_10002065_pt1 | contig 26995 bp, 20 predicted proteins | sample ArcticOcean_MG_C_3_FD_89820 | JGI IMG/M metagenome (GOLD analysis project Ga0114999, IMG submission 89820) | Marine microbial communities from western Arctic Ocean - ArcticOcean_MG_CB8_126 | ecosystem: Environmental > Aquatic > Marine > Oceanic | place: Arctic Ocean: Canada Basin | collected...
CAGCCTGTGTTTTACCTGAAATTTGCCTGAAGTATTGAACTGAGAGCTGCCTGGCCGAATTTGACCAAGACACTGCCTTTTAATCCGCAGGTCGTGGGTTCGATCCCCACAGGGTCCACCAAACTCGCTAGTCGTCGATGTGCCCTACCGGCCTGTACAACGGCTGAGAGGAGAGCTGTACCGACTTTTTACAGCTGTTGATTCACAGACAAGTGGTCGTAATGGTCTAATTGTCGGCTTAAATACAGTGACTAATCATGTATTCAGGTCGGCTGGAATTTGTGGTGAGCGCTGAGTTCTGACAGAACCTCCCATAATGACTCCAAAGGGTGCTCAGAGGCTAAGAGACCGCTTACTCTGGATCCTCTATCGACAGAAAAACGGGCTGGTTTCGGGGGTTTACAAGTCGATAGGCGGGAAGAATGTCAGTTCAGCTCCGAAGTCGTCCATACTGACCACGGTATCGCCGCGGAGCCGAGCACGGATGTCCCGGGTTCGATGATGCAGGACCAGTTCACTGTCAGCGAGCGGATAAGAGACCTTGACCGCCTCTCCCACACACGGTTCTGCGATCAGAACGTAGCTGTCCAGAACGCGGTGTCTGGTTGAGCTTTCCACTTTTAGCTCTGATTGATCCACCCACAATGGGAGACGTATCCGCAAAGGACCTGGCTTGAGCGGTATGGCGGTTACGCCAGCACCGTCTGAGTTGGCCTCGACGCGAAGGGATTCGGACAGATGGTCAAACATCAGATTCACCGCGTGGCCGTGCGCAGTCGTCATGGCGGCCTCCCGCAAAACCTCGCAGAGAGAGGCGACGGCTCCACCGACGATGTCCATGTTGAAGCTGACACGCTCAAGGCCGAGAGGCCGGTGGCCGTAAGGTGCCGGGAATCCGAACGCGCCGACGTGCCTCTCGGCTACTTCACGCAGACCGTCTTCCGACGATGGATTCGGAGGGTCAATAATGAACGAGTTGTCGCGCAATTGTGCCGGAAGCAGGTGCCCACGAATGATTCGTTCGGCGTCCTGAAAGTATTCAGGATACCCGCGCCTGCCGAGGATAAGCGCGGTTTCTACTATGTCCCCCGTGTTGTTGCACTCACCCCGGTCTGGAGGGCTGTCATCATTGCTGTTTTCGATCACCCAGCCAAGCCCGTCACGGATATCCCACAGACCGTTGTCGTAGAACGCTCTCACCCGCTCGAGCAGCGCCGAGTCGGCCGTGAGATCAGCGAGCTGAGCTAGTGAGGACATCACGCACGTGGTGGAGTGGGTGTGCTGACCGAACTTTTCGCGATTATAGGCGCCGTCCGGAAGGAAGTACTCCGAGGTTGCCCTCGAAGCCAGTGTGAGCGCCAGTTCGAGTGCAGGTCCGTGACCTGTGGCGCGGAAGTACTTCACGAGCGGTCCAATGGCCCGGGCGATGCCGGTAATAAAGGTGTGATCCTGAGCCACTCGCAGATCAAACTCCGATTCTAGCTTTTGCCTGTCCCAACCGCTCTGTGGGTTCCACAGATCGAACACAAAAGCGATGCTAGCTTCGGCGATCTCCGCTGCACGCTCGGAGCCCCGGTAGCGTACTAGCGCATACAGAGCGTGAAATCCCTCTCGCAGATTGTGTTCATTGAAATTAATGAGAGGGCCGCCCAGCTCGTCACGATTGAGCGGTAAAGGCGCAACTCCGGAATAGGAAAAGAAGGTGGCGGCCGTGTGCTTACGCACAGCTTCCTCGTCTATGCTGACACCAGCGATCTCCTCCGCAGCGAGCAGGGCGTTTAGATGGCGGCCCGGCACGTGGGACTCGGAGTGGACGCTACTGAAACCCAATCGCGGGTTCGGTAGAACCTCTGAGCCGAAGAACGGAATTTCGTTGTCGTCGGCGTTGAATACGCTCGCCATCGTCCTGCATCCGAGTTCGATCGCAGACCGGATATCCGAGTTGTTCACGTTCGTAAGAGTGGACATGCGCAGATGCTATTTGATCGCTATACGTTGGGCAAATCTGGAATCTATCCCAAGGAGTTCAAGTCGGCCGATCTCGCTATTAGTTGAGGCCCGATAACCGTCCTACTTTTGCTGTTAGTTCTGAGTTATCAGGCATAATTTCGACTGAGTCATAGTAGGGTGGACGATGTACCAGTACAGGCCGGCTTCGAGTACGCAGTATAAGTGATCGATAGTTGGTATGCGGGATGTGATTGAAGAATCAATCAAAAAATTCGATCACACACGCATTACCTCCTCAACACGTTTGTTATAACGAGTCCGAATGGCGGACTTGTCATTTTTTTCAGATGTCAGGTTTGGAAGCTGCTGATATCCACGGCTATCCGCCGACCCTCGTGACGCGAGTGCCGGTATAGATAATTCCCTCGTAAATTCGAGTTGTGAATAGAAAGGCCATCGAGAAATGTATGTTGTAAGACGCTGGTACAAAACGAAGCCAGGAGAGGCGCGCCGAGTGGCCACCCTTGTCCACAAGCAGGCTCAGGCCTACCACGATGCGGAGCAGCGAAGTGAATTCCGCGTATCGTACAACGGTTACACGTTGCCTGGTGAACAGAACATTGTTTGCCTGGAATGGACAGATAAGACCCTTGAGACACCAACTCGCGAAGGTCATATCCTGCCGCCCGATGCTCTCGAGCTCGGAGGACAAGTCCGAAGTTTGATCGAAAGCCAGCGGATCGAGTTTCTCGAAATGCTTATACCCGAAAAGTTCCAGGAGTAGTTGACCGAAAGATCGTATTGTTGGAGTGTTCCATCTGGGACGTGACTCGGCCCCGATCTTGGTCGAGCAGGGAGGTCCGTAAATGTTAGGTATTGAAATTAGGAGATTGGGACGAACCGAGATGAAACCTACAGCACTCGGTTTGGGTGGTGGGCATCTGGGATACGCTGAGCAATCGGATGACAATGCCATTGAGACGATACACAGGGCGATAGACCGCGGTGTAAATTTCATTGACACATCTCCTTTTTACGGGGTCAGTGAGCGACGGTTTGGCCGGGCGCTGGCAGGCGGATGGCGAGACAAGGTTTACCTTCAAACCAAGGTGGGATCTCATCCACGGTTCCTCCGAGATTTTTCTAAAAAGGCGACAACTTGGAGCCTCGAAAATAGCTTCAGGGAACTCGCTACCGATTACGTTGATTCGGTGCTGATTCACGGTCCGCGCTATGACATAGAAACGCCGTTAGACACTTGCCTCGATGTATTGGTCGAGTGGAAATCAAAGGGGCGCATTGGTCACATAGGGATTGGGGTGCGGCAACCCGATTATCATCGGAGGGCTATCGAAACGGGCGAGATAGACATTGTGTTGTCGTATTTGGACTACACCTTGCTTGATCAATCACTTGCCACAGCTACTATTCCTTTGGCTCTGGAGAATGACGTAGGGATCATTCTGGGAAGTCCGCTGGGCGGTTCAATGCTGGCGGGTCCCGAACCTAAACTGCAGATCGTGGACGAGTCGTTCGTTCAAAAAGGTGAGCCACTTCCACCTGCTGCCATAGGTAGCTCAATGGATCCGACCGCAGTCAAAAACGCCCTCAAGGTGTGGAGATGGTGCGTGGAGCATGAATTGAATATTCGCGATCTGGCGATGCAATTTGCGCTCAACGCGCCCGTCAAAAGCAATGGAATTGTGCTAGTCGGTCCTGCCAGTCCAAAGGAATTTGACGAGGCATATTCGAGCGCAACTAGAGAAGTGCCAGAACGTGTATGGGAGGAATTTAGCGCCGCGTTCGGTGTGAGAACCGAGAGTTAGTCGTAGGTTTGCTCTTTTTGTAGTATGCGAATTGTCAGCGAACGATGCCCAATTTCCTACGATCCCGCCGCCAGCAGTAGCGGTGGAAACTAATACGGTAACGGGTGCGACAGACAATCCGTCCTAACTCCTCATAGCGAATAAAACTTGATCCAGTCATCAAAATGGATCTTATGATCCGGATCGTCTGCGATCCGAACCTCGGTTTCCCAAGCTATATCGGCCGCGACCTGTCTAAGTGATATCGGACGGGTTTCGGATCCCAGTGAATTAAAATGTCGGATACAAGCATGATCACCCTCGACGAAATACAGGAACATTTCGAAGCGTTGATGAGTCCAACTACTCAGCTATAAACAATCATCAGAATGTAAAACTGCAACGGAGGTATTTGCCAGATCTCAAAGCTTGTTCCAGCGTTCGAATGGTCTGCGAGTTCTTAGGATTTGAACCGCATTTATTGATCTGAATGGTGGCTTCTCAGACTGTGTTTTATCTGAAGCTTCCCTGAGGTATTGAACTAAGAACTATCTAGCCGAACTTGAGCGAGACACTTCCTTTTAATCCGCAGGTCGTGGGTTCGATCCCCACAGGGCCCACCAAACTCGAATTTCATCCGACCAAGAAGAATCACTCGAAGCCTCAAGCCGTGCGACTAATCTCGATCCGAATCCGGAGGACGCAAGTTATTGGGACAATCGTGGTTTCGTTTTGCACAAACTAAACCGACACGAGGAGGCGCTTGAAGTCTTTAACCGTGCGTTGGAGTTATTTCCCGGTGAGGCCCGAACTCTGAAGAATCGAAATGCCGCACTGACGGAACTGAGATGGGTTAGGCGAGAGGGCGCTTTCGGTGGTTTCATGGGGCTCATTGGTGTCGTTAGCGGCGTAGCCATGCTTATAACCACTCTGGTGATCGGGGTGCTGTTGGTTTATCTATTTGCACCTAAATATGCATGGTTTGGTGTGGTTGCTTTGCTGTACGCATGGGCGGCCCTCGTCATCACCTCTGAATCCTTCTCTACACGTCCGGTACTACTTTGGATGTTTCCGTACCTATCTTGGAATTGGAAATGATAGCGTGATCGCAACGTTCGGTTTCAGCATTTCCGATTTGTGCGAAGAGCGGATTAGCGCCCAGCCTTTGCCACGGCATCAACACGATAATCTGAAGGCCGTTGCCAAGACGGATTCATGAAAAAAGGGCTCACCAAGTTCGCTGGTTAACGGTGGTCTGACCGCTGAACCGTGCGCACTACTCGCCCTCGCGTGAGCCGATCCGTTGTTCCCAGCCTTCTTCGTGAAGATTGAAAAACGCGTCGGGATCGTACGGATGTTCGCTTATTGCCTCGAGATTCAAATCGATACCCAAGCCTGGTGCTGTTGGAAAACTCAGGTGACCGTTCGACTGATCAATCTCCGGGTGCCAGGTGACTAGATCCCGTGTCCACTCTTCGTTTGTCGCATCGAAGTGTTCTTGGATCAAGTAATTTTCGATGCACGCTGCCAGTTGTAAGCAGGTCGTAGTTGCAACTGGTCCTCCGCTCTGATGAGGAGCGATCACTGCGTTGTTGGCGCGTGCAATATTGGCTACAGCAATGGTGTTCGTGATGCCGCCAAGGGACATAGGTTCGGGCTGCCAGATACTGACACCGCCACCTTGTGCGAGGGTTTCGAACTGACCGATTTTGTCGAACTGTTCCCCGGTGGCAATTCGGATCGGGCTCTGTAAGGCGATTTCGTTCGTCAATGCCTCACGCTCGTCCTTTGTAGGTTCCTCCCACCAGTACAGGTCAAGGGGCGCAAGAAATCGAGCTACACGTAGAGATTCTGACGGGATAAATCGACTATGGACGTCGATCAGGATCTTGAAGCCTTGCTCGAATCGAGCACGAAGCGCGGCAAGAATGTCGTAGCTGAGTTTCAGATCTGGTTCGTCAATTGTTCCAAACGACTGCCCGAACGGGTCTAGCTTCACAGCTTTGAATCCGAGTTCAACAACCACGTCGGCTGCAGCCACGAACGCCTCGGGAGTTCGCTCTGCGCGATACCAACCGTTTGCATATCCAAGAATCGACTCGCGCTGCTTTCCACCGAGCAATTGATAAATCGGTACACCCAGAGATTTTCCAAGGATGTCCCAGCATGCAACTTCGACCGCCGACATGGCAAGACGATGAATGTGACCGGCATCCTGAACGGTCTCGATGACTGATCGGGAGATAGCGTTCACGTCGCGTGGGTCTTTGCCAATAACAAGATGGGAGAGTTCGTGAATAGCCGCCTCAGTGGTCTTGATAAATCCGTTGAGGGTGGCTTCGCTGATTCCATAAAAACCATCTTGGTCCGTCATCACGCGAACGAAAAGCCAGTTCTTCCAACCTGCGCCCACCGGATACGTTTCGATCGAAGTAATTTTCATCTCGTGTCCTGGTGACTAAGCGCTATTTTCTGGTTAGATTCGGTTCGCCTACAAAGCCCTGAGTGCATTGGCATTAATCAATCAAGCGTCTTGCTAGCCCAGAGTTTTCTTGATCGCCTCGATGATGCCATCCCTCGTGGGGTAGACCAACTTTTCAAGGGATGGAGTGAACGGAATGTGCACCTGCTTGGAAGCCACTTTCTGCATTGGCGCCTGAAGGTCCCAGAACGCTTCTTCACTAACGATCGACATGATCTCACTGGCAGCACTGCAGACCTTCGCCGCCGGATCTGCGACAACAAATCGACCGGTCTTGCCGACTGAATTCAAGATCGTATCTTTGTCCAATGGCACGAGCGTACGCGGATCTATGACCTCTACTGAAACGCCTTCTTTAGCCATCACTTCGGCTGCGCCCAACGCGTGCGGCACGGAGCCAGCGATCGCAACAACGGTTACATCTGTACCTTCTCGCAAAATGTTCGCAACGCCAAAAGGCACCGTGAAGTCCGGATCGTCGGGAACTTCGCCCCGCGTACTCAGTAGAGTGCCATCCTCGAACATGATCACCGGATCATCATCTCGAATAGCAGTCTTCATTAGGCCCTTTGCGTCCGCCGCTGTGGCCGGCACTACGACTTTTAGACCACCAATGTTCATGAAGACGGGATATGAACGGTCGGAGTGGTGAGCAGCCGATCCTCCGCCGTAGTACATCACGGCACGATAGACCACGGGAAGAGTCGCCTGTCCACCGAACATGTATCGCATCTTGGCGGCCTGAGAAACCAATTGGTCCATCCCAACCCACATGAAGCTTGTCAGCGTCTCAACAATGGGTCGCATTCCCACTGCCGCTGCACCCACGGCAGCTCCAAAAAATCCGTTCTCTGACAACGGTGTATTGAGAATCCTGTCGTCGCCAAATTCATCGTAGAGCCCGGCTGCAGCACCATAAACGCTGGCACGCACATCCTCGCCCATCATGAACACCTTCGGGTCGATACGCATCTCTTCTGCAATTCCCATCCCGAGGGCCTGCATAAACATTCTTTCCGTCATCAGTTGATATCCAATATTTTTATCGATGTGGTTGAAATTTGAGTCGTCCTTGAGCATGACCGCACACGAGGCCTGCTATACGATCGGCATTTCGCTGGCGAACATGTCCTTATAAAGCTCAGACTCATCAGGAAATGGACTGTTGCGAGCAAACTCAGCGGCTTCTTCTACTTCGGCATGCGCGGTGGCGCTGATGGCATCGCAATCGGCTTGCGTGGCGGTTCCGCTGTCTACGATGCTCTTCGTAAGCAGATCGAGCGGGTCTCGAAGGCGCCATTCGTCTACCTCGCTATCCTCGCGGTATTCCGACTTGCGAATCTTCTCAAGTCCGAGGGAGTGATCTTCGAATCGATAAGTAAGCGCTTCGATCAGGGTCGGCCCCTCACCGTTTCGGGCACGCTGAACGGCCTGAGATGTTGCCTCGTACATAGCGATTACATCTTGTCCGTCGACCAGAATCCCCGGCATGTTGTATGCCTGAGCCCTGTCGGAGATGTGCTCGACAGCCACTGTGTCTTTGTACGACGTAGTCACGGCATATTGATTGTTCTCACAAATAAAGAGGACAGGTAGATCCCACACCGAAGCGAGGTTCATCGACTCGTGGCAGGCACCTTGATTAGACGCTCCATCGCCAAAGAACACAGCTGATACGAAGCCTTTATTCTCCAGCTTGGAAGCTAACGCAGCCCCTGTCGCAACCGGCACTGAGGAAGCAACAATTCCCGACTCACCCAAAATTCCTACGGAGAAGTCGGCAAGGTGCATAGAGCCGCCTTTGCCTTTGCAGTAACCGTCAATCCGCCCGAGGATCTCCGCCATGGCCTTTTTGAGGTTTGCACCTTTTGCAATGGGGTGACCGTGCGATCTGTGATTGCCCGCAATGTAGTCAGTATCCTCCATTGCAGCACACGCACCAACGGCAACGGCCTCCTGGCCTATGTAAAGGTGCACACCGCCAACCTCGCCGGCGTTATACATTTCGGTCAGTTTCAGTTCGAAATGACGTATACGCCACATGCGCTCGAGCATCAGCATCAGCACGTCTTTGGAAATGTTCGTTGTCATAAGAAATTAGGCCATTTCACCGGAATATTGAATCCATGTCCCAGATTCTCTAACAGGGCTGGGAATTGAAGCTCGAATTATAGGACAGTTGTATCAGCGTATGAGATTCAATCTGGAATCTGATCCGACCGCTATATCCATTACGATCCTGGCGATTCAGCCGTTACTCGACTGGTGCCGTGCATTCGAGCTAATTCATAATCAGATCCGCCATCCGTTCTGCCATTGCTATCACGGTGGCGTTAATGTTGGCTCTCACGCATGTCGGCATGATCGAGGCATCGACTACTCGTAATCCCGTTACACCACGCACCGCCCCGTATTGATCGACAACTGCCGATGGGTTGGATTCCACTCCCATCATGTTTGAAGATGAAATGTGATGGCCGGTCACGACCTCGCTGCGTATCCACTCGTCGAGTGCCAGATCATCATCGATGACATCGGTAGTCGGTTGGATCATCACGTCAGCAATCGTTCGGAATTCTGGTCGTTCACCGATTGTGACCAGTTTGCGCACTCCGTCCCTCATTCGCTCAAGGTCTCGGGGCTGGCTCATGTAATTGAAATCAATCAATGGTTGATCTGTCACATCGGTGGAATTCAACCTGATCTCGCCACGGCTGTCCGCATTGTGGAGAACGAGGTTCATCTCTACGCCTATTGGCTTCTGCATGTCTCCGCCCCGGTCCAGTCGACCCGTACTGATGGCATCCATGTACACAGCCATGTCATTGCGTTCGTGTGATCCGTTTGCCGTATACCTCAACGCCAGTTGCAGGCGATTTCGCTCGAAATCATACTCGTAGTCGGGGACAGTATTCCAAAGAACGAACACCTTTGGATGATCCTGAAGATTTTGGCCAATGCCCGGGACATCGGCAATGACTTTGATTCCATGTCCTTCTAGGTGATCAGCAGGGCCAATTCCCGAAAGCATCAAAAGCTGAGGCGAAACCACCGCACCCGCCGACACAATCACCTCGCCAGCCCGAACCTCGAACATCTCCCCTCTGGACTCCGCAACAACGCCGACCGCACGCCCGTTTTCGATGATGATCCTGTGTACCCGGCAATCGGCTCTTATTGTCATATTCAGTCGATGCCGAATGTCGGCAATGTACCCCACCGCCGTACTTATCCGAACATTATCGACATTGTTGAACGGCAACGGACCTACGCCGGTCGAATCGGGCAAATTATGATCGGGACAATCAGGAAATCCTGCGGAGCGACAGGCCTCATAGAACGCCTTTTGAGCTGGCAGCCAGGCTTCTCGTTTCGGCCGTATGCAACCGATTGGTCCACTGGTGCCGTGAAAATCACCTCCAAAGTCGAGATCATTTTCCGATCGGCGGAAGGCTGAAAGCAGCTTCTGGTATGACCATTGGTCCAAGCCTGCCTCTGCCCAGGAGTCATAGTCTTCGGGTACGCCGCGCAGGAATATTTGGCCGTTGATAGCCGAAGATCCTCCGACTACGCGACCTCTCGGCAAGATTATCGGGCCGGAAACATCGGTGCCCTTCGCCGTGTAGTTCCAGTCGTGCTGATCGCTGGACTCATCATTCACACCGCCTCGGCCTGACCTCAATCCCTGTGGCATTGTGTTGATGTCGGGATAATCTGGGCCTGGCTCAAGTAACAGGACGCCGTGCGCCGGGTCCTCAGACAATCTGGCAGCCAGTATGGCACCGGCCGAACCCGCCCCTACAATCACCGTGTCGTACGTCAATAAACTGGCCCTTCTGGGTATTTATACCGTCGGTGGTTACAAGCTCCCCACCAATCTAGATTTTCATCTTGGGCGCTACTCGCTTGATTAGTGCGAGCCCGACGCTCCCGTTGGTCTCGTAAGCCTTCCAATCGCCCGGAACTTCTCCTCGCCTAAGTAGCAGTAGCGGTTAATCCAGATTCCTGCTGTTCCCGAATCCCACGCCAATCTCAATCTCGCCTCGAAATCTTCCGACGGACCGTAGCCGTGAACCGTTGGATACAGTTTCGCCCGATCACCAGTTTCGTTCTGTGCCTGCATGATCTTCCGCGATTGAGCCTGTTTGCCAGCTCTGTGTGGAACGTCAGGAGGCGGGTATCGATAGTCATCAAGTCTCGTGCCAGTATCACCGTCCTCGAACTCGAACAAGTTCGATATTGCTGTTACCAACAGCCCTTCGTCCAGCGGCTGATCGTTGTGCGCCAGCAGTTCCTCAGCGTAGAAATGCACCATTTGAGGCCAGTGCATCGTGTAAATTTTCATGTTGATCGAGTCCGCATGTTCAGACACATCGCTGAAGTTCATTCCCGACAGTAACGAGAGTGGTGGAGGGAACGCGTTCGGCGAAAGGTCTTTTCCCTGCGACACCGAATCCAGCGCTTCTCGTAGTTCCTTTATGTACAGGGTGGTTAGAGCAGCTTTGAACCGCAGTAGCGCCGCAAGTTCCGGATTTCGAGCCAACATTTTCGCAAGAAAATATGACACCGAGCGGGCGTCGGCGAGCGTGGCGAGATCGTCGTTAGTGAGGTGCTGCAGCCGGTCGTATAAAGCATCTGCTGCCAGTCGCATAGGCTCGAAATCGAAACCAAGAAGCAGGGCGATGCGACAGGCGTTTTCCGAGAAGTCGAGAAATGCGTCACCGAGTCTGTACGGCGGATGCTCGGGCCAGTCATGTCGCAGACCATCGATTTCTGGGTACGAAGTCATCAGGTCCTTGACCCGGGCACAGATGTAGGCGCGCACATCATCTGAAGCTAGCGAGACGGTATTTACCATGCGATGTCGTGGAGCCTCACCGTTAGGCAACCGCGGCATATCCTCGTCGAACTGCCTCGGCACCTGTACAGCTGAGAGCTGGAAGTACACTTTCATGCCTCGAAAGTGCGCCTTATCAATGATCTGTTGAATCATCCCCCCGTCGGATCGGGTGAACGTTGTGGCCTGTGAAGGCTGGTACTTCAAGCCTTCATAAAACTCCATGTTCGGTGGGGCTGATGGCGAAGGATTTATCAGTACTTCCTCTTTTCCCCACAGCAACCGTTCGACTACGCGGACCGAACCGGCGCCAGCATCAACCGGTGGCTCGCGTCGAGGAAGCTCTTCACTCAATCCTGCGGCATCGTCAGCAGGAAGCTTGTCGATCTGCTCGTAAACGGAAGGAGAGATTGCTATTGCGTTCACCCCCGCCGTAGCAAGGGTATCGAGCACTGCCTCGACTCCTTCCGACTGGAAGTACATTGGTTGAACGGTTACGCCGAGTAGACGATCGGCTGTTACTGAGTTTTTTGTGGTCAAGACACGTACTTGTATTTCGTTTCGGGTGTACTGAGGTTTGAGCGGCTGATCTAGTCCGGCCAGTGCGATGTCAGCAGGCGAACAAACGAGTGCTTGACGAGCTGGGTTCTCGCTCTCCCATGTATTCGTGCGGCTTCCCGAGCTTCTTCGGATATGCCGGAAGACGGGTCGTTCGCTGATCGTGTTTCGTACCAGTGAGCAGGACTCCAGTACCCGGCAAGGTTGAGAACTGCGAACGAATCAGTTACTTCAAGGGGGTGGAATTGACCGAGTACGCGGTGATCCATTTCGTCCATTGCCGGCCAGACGCCTTCGTAAGAAAATTTCTCGAAATCTTCGAGGTCATGCGGGTCGATTGTGAATCTTCGTGCACCGTAGACCGGTCGACGGTTTTCAACCAATGGCTCAGCGTAGGGTCGGTATGGCGAAGGTGCCATAAGCCCAACCGACTCTTCCTGTACAAGATCTGCCCGACGTTGTGCGGTATCCGTATTTCCCTCGGCCTGGATCGTCATTATTTCCTGAGCAGATCGCCACTTATCGATATCGGTAAAACCTGTGATTAGCAGGGTTTCTTCTACAGGATCGCCAATCAACCCGCTAAGTAACACAAGAGCCTGTCCGCCAGCTTTCGTTATCTCCGGCCAAATATGTTCCTGCACGAGTGACAGGTATTCATCAAATCCACCCGGCCTAGTTCGTACGCGGCGCTCTTCGTAGATAGTGAACGGGTTAGTCAACATTAAGCTCCTGTTGGGAATTTCCAATTGAATAGGGGAACGGCACTTTTGACATTGGTCCCACGCGGGTAAGTCTGCGCCATCCTACGCTGCAATCTCATAAACTTTCAATGAAAGTACGTCGATCAAACGGTAATCGAATAGACCTTGTAGTAATATCGCAACTCGCTGCAGATTCTGCTGTTTTCCTCTCCGTGATTTAGGATCGTAATTGGGCCGATATTTACTAATACGAGTGATCTCATCTGTCATCACAGTATTAGCAGCCACTTTTTTCGTATTCGGCGTGTCGCGAACCGCTCAAGATCCCCTCGATCTGTATATTCCTGAAAGCGGATACGGGATTACCGAAGAAGGTCGAATTGCGATTGGCAAAGAACTCAACCTTGATCGCGCCGTGCCCGTCGCATACGTGCTGTGGCTCGGCAAGGCAGTTCGCGGTGATCTGGGCAAGAGCCTAGTCAACAAGCGCCCTGTCACATCGGTGATCAGCGAGAAAATTCCCAATACGCTCCAGCTTGGGCTGGTTTCATGGGTGTTAGCGACAGTGATCGGCGTACCGATGGGAATTTTATCGGCAGTTAAACGTGGCACCCTGTGGGATTACATCGGGCGTGGATTCGCACTATTCGGACAGGCAATACCCAACTTCTGGTTCGCAATTATCAGCATCTTAATTTTCGCTGTTTGGCTCGGCTGGTTGCCATCTGCAACCAAGCAGGGCTTGGATCCGATGTACTTCATTCTTCCGGCAATCACTCTGGGTTCAGCGGCGGCGGCTGGTTATTTACGAATTACGCGTTCAGCGATGCTTGAAGTTCTCGACATGGACTACATCGTAATGGCACGTGCAAAGGGAGTAGATACGAACGCAGTTATCTGGAAGCATGCGCTTCGAAACGCCCTCATCCCACCGCTAACGGTTTCTTCGCTGATACTCACCGGTTTTATAACCGGCAGTGTTCTTGTGGAAGTTGTGTTTGCATGGCCCGGGCTTGGGAGGTTAGCGGTCAATTCGGTAAACACGAATGACTTCCCTGTGCTTACCGCGGTGATGCTGATGTTCACGGTTCTTTATGTTGTCGTGAATTTCATTACTGACATTTTGTATGTCGTGATCGACCCAAGGATCAGGTTGAGTTAATGTCCACCATTGTCGATACCACTGCTCGCACGATCGAAGCTCGGCCGGCTGGTCACAGGACGCCGTTACAAGTACTTTGGAAAATTATTCGTGAATGGCCCATCCTTCCCGGGATTGTGATGGGATCATTGGTTATTACTGCGATATTCGCACCATTGTTCGCACCAGCTGAATTCCGTACACAATCGCTTGCGGACAAGAATCACGCACCCGTTTGGTTCAGTGATGCCGTGCCCACGGAGCGCGACATTGCCAAAGGACGTGATCCCGCAGGGCTCTATCGTCTCGGAGCCGATGCCTTCGGTCGAGACATTCTGACCAGGGTGATATTTGGTGCGCGTGTATCGCTTCAGATGGTGCTGATCGCTCTGACAAGCGGTGTGATTATCGGCACGGGTCTGGGTCTGGCTGCCGGGTACTGGGGCGGTTGGATTGACGAGGTGATCTCACGAATTGTGGATTTTTGGTTGGCGCTGCCTTTCATTATGGTGGCAATGGTCGTGGCCATTGTCTGGGGGCAGAGTTTCACGATTATTTTGATATTGCTTGCTCTGTTGGCGTGGAGTCCGTTCGTCAGAAACGTCAGGGCGGAAGTAATGACGCTCAAGCAGCGCGACTACGTGAACATGGCACGCGTTTACGGGGCATCTGACTGGCGAATACTTATTCGACACCTACTACCCGGTGTTACCAATACCGTGGTCGTGCTGGCTACTCTCAGGGTTGGTGCGTTAATTCTCGCTGAAGCATCGCTCAGCTTTTTGGGCATCGGCATTCCGCCCCCAACGCCCGCCTGGGGCCTGATGGTCGCAGACGGGCGTCAGTGGCTCACCACTGCGTGGTGGATATCGTTCTTCCCCGGCCTGGCAATATTCCTTGTTGTGATGTCGTTGAACTTCTTCGGCGATTGGCTGCGGGACAAGCTCGACCCTCGTCTGCGCCAGATCGAGTAATGACTCACGTGCGGCTTCGTTCCTGTTAAATAAAACAGGCCCCGGCGAATTTTAGATCGTCTGGGGCCTGATTATTTTCATCACAGATTCTGGTCTGAGAATCGAGCCAGTTAGAACAGGCGGTTTTCACCGTCTCCAGTCAGTTCTCGTAGCAGGTATCGCTCTTTCTGGCTCTCCCGAATCTGCTGATCGAGTCCGTCTGGATCGTTGCGCCACACTTCCATCATTCTGGCGAACAACTTTGCCTTGATCTCTTTCACTTCCAGGTTGTCAGAAATGTCATCGAACTCACCCGGATCGTTTTCCAGATCGTACATCTCGAACTCGGGCGGCTTTCTGTGGGTATAAGAAAGCTTCCACCTACCCTGGCGAACCATGATTCGTGGACCATCGGTGCCATGAGCCAGATGCTCAACTATTGCCTCGTCCTTCCACTCGTCGGTATCGCCATCGAGGTAGCTAACAAGGCTGTCGCCGTCCATGTCCCACTCAGTCGGATCGATCCCGACAAGATCGAGAATCGTTGCCACAAGATCGACGTTTGAAGTCGCCCCTATAACGCGCTTGCCTTCAGGCAGTCGTCCTGGCCATGAGATTTGCAAAGGAACGCGAGCTGCCTGCTCGTAGAAATTCATCTTGCGCCACAGACCGTGCTCACCCGCCATCTCACCGTGATCAGACGTATGAACAACGATCGTGTTCTCTCGCTGACCTGTCTCCTCAAGGGTGTCGAGTATCCTTCCTATCTTATCGTCCAGAAAGGTAATCATCCCGTAGTAAGCTGCGCGAGCCCTGCGGGTCTGCTCGTCGGTGTACGGACCTCCCGTACCGGTGAAATCCTGCATGCGCTTTGCGGCTGGTGGCAGGTTTTCTAGGTGGCCAGGAGGATTGTTCGGAAGATCGGTATTGTCCGGGTAGTACTTTGAAAAATACGGTTCGGGGACTATCAACGGGAAGTGGGGTGAAATGAATCCACAGACCATCGCCCACGGCTTATCTTGCCGTTCTGAGTCACGTATGTACTCGTGAGCCGCTTCTTCCACCATGTCATCGTGATCGATTACCTTGCTGCGACCGGGACCAGCTTCAAGTACGTCTGGCCATGGAGCCACGCCTTTGCCTACTCCGTCGTCCCATCTAGAAACAGCGTGTGCTGTAGCTGCGTGGGGGTCGTGGGTCAGCTGCTTGTCAAAGCCGTTCAGCGGCCTCGGACCCGCCATGTGCATCTTCCCGTTCAGCACTGTGTCGTAGCCCTTCGTCTTAAGCAGCCACGGCCAGGTTATGCGGCCGACATCCAACGGAGTGGCGTTGTCCCAGCCCTGACAGTGAGACACGAACTTGCCTGTCATAAACGACAGCCGAGCCGGAGTACACAACGGCGAATTCGTATAACCGTTTTCGAATGTGGTTCCCGTATCTGCAAGCCGGTCCATCGAAGGTGTCTCGACAATCGGGTGGCCGTATGTACTGCTGAACATAGGTCCGTGTTCGTCGGACATTATCACCAGTATGTTTGGAAGTTTTTCTGCCATATAGTCCCTCGCAAAAAAAATTGCGTTCGTCTGCGCAGAGTCGCATCAAACTCAGTTGATGAACCCCGCCTAAAGTATGCGGCGCCGTGTGTACTTTCATACCCACGGCGCCGCTGTAGTCACTTTTTTCTAACTAGCTCGTATCCGTTGGCTACCTTGCCGGAACAATGAATTCCGGTGCACGGAACGAAGCCTGGAATGCCCGTGGCATTTTCCATGATTCGATCGACTTCGGGTTGATCGTAATCGTGGTGGGTACCGCAACTACGCCCGGAGCGAACGCCCAGTCGTACATCCACTGAGCCATCTCTGTGTTGATGTCGATTCGCTTCTGAGCGTCTGGTTCATTTTGCGCTGCCTTCAACCAGTTGGCGATCTCTGGAGCTTCCTGGGCACATGAGAATCCACCGCGCGATGCGCTGGACATCTTTATGCCGCGTGGCCAGTCCCATGGAGCAGAAGAAGTGCTCTCACCACATGTCTTCAGGAAGGGGCTCACTTGAGTCCGCTGCACCAGTGAAGGACGGATTAGGTTGTAGGAATGTGTCTGTACAACGGTCTGCACACCGATCTCATCCCACATACCACCGATGGCCTGCGCCATTTCGGCGTAGAACGGTGGGGAAGGCTGTCCGTAGAGGACAATTTCGAACCTGATGCCATTGCTAGCGCGTTCGAGGCCAGCTTCGTCGAGCATTGCTTCTGCCCCTTTGGGGTCGTAAGGGATGTTCCACTTGTCCTGCCATTGAGGGGCAGTTGGTGAAAACATCGTGATGTACGTTGGCCAACCGAGTCCGCCGTTCAACTGTTCGTTGATCAGCTCACGGTCAAGCGCCAATGCAAGCGCCTGACGAACTTTCGTTGCCTGGGCCATGTCATCAGCATCGTCCGGGTGACCCAGCCATGGGAGCTTTTTAGCCTGGTTCAAAGGCTGTCGGTCCAGAGGTTCACCAGAATGAGTGTGGTTGGTTTCCCAGAGGTTACCACCAAACATGATTCCGATTTCGTCTGCACGACCACCGGCAGGTATCACGTTGAAGCCCTGCGCACGTAGTTCGCCTACACGGCTCAATGGGATCTGGCCCATATCGACCTCACCAGTTCGTAGCATCGCCATTTTGGTGTCGGTTTCCGGCACTTCAAGCCACGTGATTTCGCTCACAGCGGCGGTCTGGCGCCAGTGATTCGAGACTGCCTTTGTTACAACGCGGTCGTCTGGTGCCCACTTGACAATTTCGAATGGGCCAGTTCCGATCATGTTTCCGGGTTCAAGCGCCCAGTCCTTGCCGTTGTCATCAAAAGCTTTCTTGCTGACCATGGCCACAGATTCACCACCGAGGTTCAACTCACGAGTCGTCCAGGTCGGGTTGAACTGTGCGAATGTCGCCTTCACGGTGTGTGAGTCGATGGCTTCCCACAGATTCTCGCCGAACAACGCATTCATATCACCGGCCTGGCCGTGGATACTAAGGGGATTCGTTCCCGCGTTAGCGTCGTTCATGTTCCAAACAACATCGTCGGCAGTAAGCTCGCCGTACCCACCGTGGAACATGATTCCGGGCCGAATGTTCAGCGTGACGCTGCTCAGGTCTGACGCCAGGGTCCAATCAGAAACGATTACTCCGGACTCGGGGCTCTCGTCAGTCACCATGAAGAACGTCTCGGTGACGCTGAAGTGCATTGCGCCTTCAGTAGCCGCACCAGCGCTCTGGTAACCACCACCAGCACCTACTGCGTTGATGGCCATGACCAGAGAACCGGAGTCACTCTTGGGGTCTGGAATATTGATTTCGACAGGAGTTGGAAGAGGTATCGCTGTGGCCGGAACCGCCGTGGCAACTACATTCTTTTCAACGATTACAGTCTGTGCAACTACGACGGTCTGTTCGACGATCTTGTCAACTAGAACTTCTTTTTCAACAACGATCGTGTCACCCTTCTCGGTAACGATTACTGTCTCGACGACCGTGTCACCCTTTTCGGTCACAACGATCGTCTCGCCTTTTTCTGTGACAATCACAGTCTCGACGACCGTGTCACCCTTTTCGGTCACAACGATCGTCTCGCCTTTTTCTGTGACAATCACAGTCTCTACAACCGTGTCGCCTTCGACGATGACTGTTTCACGAATTATTTGTGGTTCGGCCGCATCTTCACCACATGCCACTGCAACGATCGTAAGCGAGAGTATCGCCAGTCCCAGCAGCAGCAAGCGGTTGCGTTTGCACCCATATTTACCGTTTCCGTCCATTCGAATCCTCCAAAAGAAATAATCTGCCATATTGCGTGTCGAGATAAAATAATGATCTACGCCTCGAACCAGTTGAGTCGTAGAAAAAACTACCTGTCGACACCGACGCGTACCTACGATTTTGATCGTATAAATACGTTCCACCACTCATGGCATTGCGGCACGATACAGTATCACTGTTCATGATGCAACGCGATACGAATCCTATGCAGGCTGCGCTTTGCCGATCTACGGACTCTCGGCTGATGATAGCTGTTCGACCGTGGGCAATTCCATGTTGTCATTAACTGTTTTTTGCCAGTTAATAAGCGTACTTAGCATCCCCTCACTGCGTGCCCGATGATCTTCTGAATCAATCAGGTTGATAAGCTCGGCCGGATCCGCATTTAGATCGAACAGTTCGTTCTTATCTTCAAGGCCAACTACCAGCTTCCACCCGTCCGATCCGATCAAGGCTCTCTTCCGAGCGTTCTGGATTCGGTCAAACTCTTCACCGTTACTACTCGGCTCCAAATTCCGACCGTTCCATTCGACTACGACGTCGTTACCAGCAAGCGTTTCGTCTCCGTCGAGAACCGGCAATCTGCTGCGGCCGTGCAGTCGATCCGGCACTTCTGCGCCGATCATATCGAGCACCGTTGGCACCAGGTCGACCAGGCTGAATCTGCCTTCTATCTGCTTGTTCGCTGAGGTGATCCATGGCACCTTCATCAGCATGGGCACTCGAGCAGACTCTTCGTACAGCACAGACTTCTGAAGTATGTTGTGCTCACCCATCTGATCGCCGTGCTCACTGGTCAAAATTACGACAGTCTCATCATCGATTCCCGCCGACTCCAGAGCCCCGAGAATCCGCTTGACTGCCCTGTCCACCATCGAAACGTTGCCCCAGTACTCTGCCTTGAGTTTTCGCCAATCGGCTTCCGTCGTAATGTCAGACGGTACCTCGGCCTCCCTCGACTGGTTGAGCTTCGAGGCATGTTCACCCGGAGACTGCATAAACGATTCTCCAAACGTAACCTCATCCGGATCATGAATGTCGCCCAGGGCGTTCTCGTAGGGCGGATGTGGCTCCAGAATTCCGACACAGATCATGAACGGACGATCTTTATTGGTTTCGATGAATTCCGAGGTTCTGTCCGCCAGAAACATCGCCCGTGAATGCTCGATTGGAAGCGCAGCTGCGAAATCCCTGGAGAATGTTAGTTGCCCCATATCCTCTAGATCGGGAACGAACCCCTGATCCACGAGGTAGTGGTGGTAGTCGCTGAGATTCTCGAGTAGCGATTCACTGGTGTAGTACTTGCGGTACTGGTCTTCACAACTCAACCACTCATCGAACCCACGCTGAAGCTTCACCTCATTTCCCAGATGCCATTTGCCGTAATAGGCGGTTAAATACTCAGGTGGTGCCATTTCGGCGATCGTTGGTACGTCAGAGCTCAAAGGCAAGTTGTTGATACCGCATCCGGTCGCATGTGGGAAGAGACCCGTGAGTATCGTCGATCGAGAAGGAGTGCATATTGGCTGACTTACATAGGCGTTTTCAAAGACGAAACTTTCATCGCTAAGCTTGTTCAAATTAGGAGTTTTGATGACTGTGTTTCCATAGCAGGCCATTGTGTCGGCACGCTGCTGGTCGGTAATTATCATCACGACGTTCGGTTGTTTCGTCATTCGTCTTCCTGAATCAAATAGTTTCGTAAGTAGTGTTGCCAAATGCGCTCTGTCGGAATCGAGTGCCGCCGCAGAATATCTTAAAAAACTGCCCTCAGAACAACAACTATTAACCGCCCATAATTCAGTCTAGGCGTTATCGATGCTGCTAAAAGCTACCCGGGATCACTGGTTTAGCTCACTCTCTCTATCCACTTCGCTGGGTAGTTGTCATAATCGTCGTTTTCAACCACGTCCCTGATCGAGAGACGACAGATTCGATCTAACCCAGAAAACGATCCTGAACCGGTGGCACCCGTCGATCGAATCCCGAGCCAGACAAAAAGCAAATGGCCGATGTCCCGCGGCTGGGCTATCGTATGGGCGTCATTTTTCACCACGGCGTTCGCATCAGGCGGTTCCCAGTATGGGTTTGGCATGTTCGTCGAACCGCTGGAACAGGAGTTCGGCTGGACGCGAACTCAAATAAACATCTCGCTTTCAATTGGACTCATCTCCGGTCTTCTGTCCCCACTGGTCGGCTGGGGGGTTGATAAGTACGGTTCGCGGGTGATCATGACGGTGTCGCTGGTAATCGTTGCCGCCTCATTTTTCTTGAGGGCAGGCATGACCGAACTCTGGCATTGGTACGCGCTCAGCGCGCTGTTGGCGGTGGGATTTCCCGGAACATTCTTGCCGATCGGCAAGTTGGTTGGCACATGGTTCCCGGCAACTCGCGGTCGCATGATGGGGACGGCGATTACTGGCAACAATGTATTCGGGCTTGTCGGCGTTCCTCTAATGAGCCTGGTCATCCAGACAGAAGGATGGCGACTGGCGTACGCAATTATCGGCGCGGGAGTGGCGATCGTTGCAGTCGCAGTCTGGTTCATCGTCCGCAGCGCTCCGCAATCGGAAGCGGCGTCAGTATCTGAATCGCGATCGTCCAGTGGAAATGCCACGCATCCCGGTGACTATTCACTTCGAGAAGCGCTCAACACGCGTAAATTCTGGCTGCTGTTGGCGGGAGTCACTTGCGCTGGATTCAGCTATCCATCGTTCATGACGCAACTTATTCCTCACATGCAAGCGGTGGGGTGGGGATTGTCGAAGGCGACTCTCGTACTCACCGTTCTGGCAGGCACCGCACTGGCAAGCAAGATTACGTGGGGATTGCTGAGCGAACGTCTAACGGCTCGAACCTCTTTCGTAATAGCAATTCTCATCATGTCCTCGGGAGTCATTCTAGTTACGCTCGCTGGTTCTTCTGTTCTTGTGTGGCCTGCAATTGTGTATTTCGGAGCCGGTTTTGGAGGGATCGGCCCGTTGATGTCACTGGTGGTGATGGAGACTTTCGGTCTACGGAATTTCGGATCGATACAGGGTGTTGTGACGATGGTGCTGGCAACAGTGCCTGTACTCATAGGACCAATAGTTGCGGGTAGGCTATTCGACCTGACCGGTAGCTACGAAACATCTTTCTGGATCGTCTCAGGAATATTCGGAGCGGGTGGTGTGCTGGTGATATCGGTTCGAGCCCAGAAGGATTCTGCCAGCGCAGATTTGCTGATAGATCCCGAGAATAAGCTTTCATAGAACTCGACGAACCTGCAACTTAACGTGCCAACACATTTTCGGCGAAGGAAAGCGTAAAACCGTCTTCTCGACGACAGTCCCGCGCCCGCTCTACCAGTTCGTGAACGACCCGTCCCGCCTTCTCAAATGAGGCGGCTCTGCTAGCTCGAAATCTTGCTCTAGCATCGATTCGTCCACTTCGATGCCCAGCCCCGGCGCGTCTGGTACCTCGAACCGCCCTTCGCTGAAATTCAGGCGCGGTGGGTAGTACTTCGGGTTGTGCCTTGGATCCTCGAACCACGGGGCTCGCCACGATTCCAGCCACGACACGTTTGCACTGGCTGCACAGAGGTGAATCGCCGCAGCGGTGCATATGGGCCCGAGAGGGTTGTGCGGCATCAAATCGATGTAGTGGGCTTCGGCCCATCCAGCCACTTTTACCGCCTCGGTTAGTCCACCGATATTGCACACATCTATACGAACGTAATTCGTTAGCCCGCGCTCGATGAAAGGCAAAAACTGCCATTTCGAACTGAACTCTTCACCGATGGCAAACGGCATGTTCGTCATCTTCTTCAGTGACTCATAGGCTTCTGGTGATTCGTCACGGATCGGCTCTTCAATAAAGTCGAGTGTGCCTTCGGGCATCATCTGTATGAACGAAGCGGCCTCGGCAACGCTTAGCTTGGTGTGATAATCCGTGCCCAGCACTATGGTCCGACCCAGCGCCTCACGAACCTCGACGAACCGTTCTGCGCTGTTGGCAATCGATTCACGTGGCTCAAAAAGAACTCCGCCACCGTAATCAGGGAAAACACGAGTTGCCGACCAGCCCCCGTCGATCATCATCTTGCCCTGCTCGATAAGACCTTCCGTCGAATTTGCCGTAGCGGTCCCGATAACCGGAACGAAATCGCGTTGGCGACCCCCAAGAAGCTCGTAAACCGGAACCCCCAGCGCCTTCCCTGCAATGTCGTGCAGTGCGATATCGATTGTTGAAATCGCTGCCGCCAGAACGCGCCCACCCTCGAAGTACTGGCTGCGGTACATCTCCTGCCATAGGGCCCCTCTCTTCATGGGATCACGGCCGATCAGGAACTCGCGGTAATGCTGCACTACTCCTATCACACCGAGTTCTCTGCCCGAAAGCCCCGACTCACCCCAGCCGAAAATTCCAGAATCGGTCTCAACTTTTACCAGCAGGTGCGTTTTGTTCGCAACCCCTGTCCGTATCTCTGTAATTCGCATTGGATATCTATTTCTGATCACCGCGTCGGACGGAGATGTGACGCCCCGGTCTTGAGATGAAATCTAAGTTATGATGCCCGCGTTCGTGAAGTCGTCTCGAACACAAAGTCTTCGAGAATTGTCAAAGCCTGAGTACTGCAGAAGAGTTATATATGAAAATCGCCGATATGAAGGTCCATGTGCTGATGCTACAGCCCAACCGCGAGTGGATTTTCGTTCAATTGACGACCGACGATGGCGTTACGGGCCTCGGCGAGTGCTCCGACTACGCGTCCACACCACATCTGGTCTCCGGTCTCAACGCCATAAAGCCTTTCATCATCGGCATGGATGCCCGCAATATTGAGGATGTATGGCAAAAACTTTTTCACGGTTACAGCGATCTAAACGGCCGCGGCTACATATCGCACCTGATTTCGGCCATCGACATCGCTCTCTGGGACATTAAAGGCAAGACACTCGGCGTTCCGGTTTACCAACTACTTGGCGGACCAGTGCGGGATACGGTTCCGCTGTACACGCACATTCCGGGTCGACTGTCAGGCAATCCAAGTATCGAGGAAGCGCAAAAAGCTGCACTTGCAGCAAAAGCACTCGGTTTTCAGGCAATCAAAACGGATCCATTCGCGCGTCAGTGGAAGGGCGATAGCCCTCAAGGCGGTGAGATGGTGGAGCGCCTGACACCAGGCGAGATTGCGAAGGCAGCCGAGTTCATGATGGGGGTGCGGGCGGCAGTTGGACCCGAATTTGAACTGCTCGTCGATGCCCACGCTCGATTCGATACCGCCAGTGCGATCCGCGCTGCTCGTGCTCTCGAGCCCGTGAAGCTAACCTGGCTTGAAGAGCCTGTGCCGGTCGAAAGCATCAACGCACTGCGCGAGGTGCGGGAGAACACTGATATTCCACTTTGTGTCGGAGAACGACACTTCACTCGCTGGGACTACGTTGAGCTATTCCGCGAGCGACTGGTGGACTACGTGATGCCCGATATCGCCTGGACCGGCGGGATCAGCGAGCTTCGGCGTATCGCCTCCCAAGCCGAGTCGTACTTCCTTCGATTCAGCCCACACGATGCTCTTGGTCCCGTGATGGTGATGGCGAGCGTGCATGTGGATATCACTGCTCCAAATCTCTATCGTCAGGAATGCGTCCACGAGTTTTTCGACGACTATGCGCAGGTGATCACACCGATGTTTGATTGGAGCGGGGGCACGATAAAAAGACCTGATCGCCCCGGACTCGGAATAGAACTGATTCCCGAAGCCATCGAAAAATACACCGTCGATCCGTTCGACGAACAAATCGGTCGTCCATTCCAATTTGCTTCTCCCACAGTGTCAGTGAAATCGTGGAGTGGTTTCGATACGAAGTCCACCTCAGAAAATGTGGTGTCGAAATGAAAATCACCGACATCAAGACATACGTTGTAAGCCCGCACGATGGCTCAGCATGGCTGTTTATCGAAGTTGAAACAGACGAAGGCATTACCGGTGTAGGTGAATGTTCGAACCAGACCTCAATAGCGCATCTTGCCAGAGGTATGGAAGTTATCCGAAACTTCATGATCGGATGCGATCCCGCCAATATCGAAGCCAACTGGCAGCGGATTTACCATTATTACGGAGAGCTAAATCCACGAGGCTACATCACACATCTGTTGAGCGCAGTCGATATCGCTCTCTGGGACATCAAGGGCAAAGCTCTTGGCGTTCCGATATACGAACTGCTGGGTGGTGCCGTTCGAGACAGTGTTCCGCTCTACACGCACGTTCCCGGTCCCGGCTCGGGCGTTTCTGTTGACGAGATGATGCAACAGGCGAAACAGGCGAAGTCAGACGGGTTCGAGGGGTTGAAGACAGATCCATTCCCGAGCCAGATCGATCCCGATTCACCGTACGACGGTCCACTGATGGTAGAGCGACTGGATCCTGCCGCACTGGCTGTAGCGACCGAATGGATGGATGCACTGCGTGAAGCAGTTGGGCCAACCTTCGAGTTGCTTGTAGATGCCCATGCGCGTTTCGACACACAGAGCGCTATCCTCGGTGCAAATGTGCTCGAACACATAGAGTTGATCTGGTTTGAAGAACCTACGCATTTGGAGAGCAACGAAGCGTTAAAGCACATTCGTGAGAACACAAACACACCACTGTGCGTTGGCGAGCACCACTTCACTCGCTGGGACTACGTCCCGATTCTCGACGACAGGCTGGTCGATTACATCATGCCGGATGTCGCATGGTGCGGTGGCATCAGCGAATGGCGTCGGATCGCGGCCTTAGCCGAGCCCCACTACGTTCGAGTGAGCCCGCACGATGCAATCGGACCTGTGGCGATGGTTGCGTCATTCCACGTTTCGATCACCACCCCGAATCTGTATCGTCAGGAATCCGTTCACACTGCGTTCGACACGTTCTCCCGATTTATTACCCCGATGCCTGTAATACAGGACGGTTCAATTTGGCCCTCGGATCGTCCCGGACTCGGGATTGAGTTGAATCACGATGAGGTCGACCGGCACATCATCGATAAAGACGATCCGGCAACGATGTGGGGTGCCTGGCGGAAAATCTACAAGACTATGCCGGGATCTTCCCCGATTTAGTCACATCAGAAAAATGTTTCTGGTTTGGATGCTTCGACGTTTCTCAGAGCCTCATTTTTGATGCGGTGGTTTAGCTGATGCACCACCGCCGTTTCGCGCCAAAAAACGTTCACCGTTCTTGTAAATCCTCACCGGTCAATGCCAGATCTTGTGTTCCTGGCACAAGAGCCTTAACGTACAATATTGTCACCGTTGATTGCTTTCACTGCAGACCCTTAAGTTTATTAAAACTTAGGTGATTGGCCTAGTTGAATTGGCTAAATCCTCATTACGGTCTGCCACCTTCACGGTCTGCCACCCTTGATGCCTAGTCTTGGCATGTTACTCTGTATTCTCAGGGGTTTGAGTTGGGCCAACTTTGCCTGGATACACAGTTCGAATTACTGGATTATTGACCGCATTTGCAAAATGCGGATTGCTGGATGAAGTAGGTAATCGTGCTTAAGGGTTTATTTCTAAAACCAGTGCGATGCTCAATTACTTTGGGCTTCGTCGCTTCGTTACTGCTGTTAGTAGTGGCAGGTTGTTCTTCTAGCGAATCTGTGTCACCAGTGGCTACCGCCATTGCTGCCATAGTTCCCACTGCAACCGTACCGGCCGCAAAAATCGCCGCTGCACCGACTGCTATAAATGTCGAGCCGACAACGGCACCGACACCTGAACCAGAGGCGTCAGCTGTACCAGTTGCGGCTGATCCCACGAGTGTCCCTGTGCCAACAGCTACGGCTGTTCCGGCTGAGCCAACAGCAACTCCAGAACTAACGTCGACGCCGGAACCAACGTCGATGCCGGAACCAACTCCGACGCCGGAACCAACGTCGACGCCGGAACCAACGTCGATGCCGAAACCAACTCCGACGCCGGAACCAACTCTGACGCCCCAACCAACTCCGACGCCGGAACCAACTCCGACGCAGACCCCTACACCAACGCCGGAACCAACTCCGACGCAGACCCCTACACCAACGCCAGTGCCGCTCACGAACGTGTACCAAAAGTACGGCTTCAAAGTCGAGCTTGACCAGGATGCCACGTTTGCAACAGCAAATCTGAATATCAATGGCTGGACCGATTCAGTCGCCAGTGAAGCTCAGGGTCTGATGACATTCGACTACAACGGCGCAGATGTCGTCATGTTCTGGCAGCCACAGAACGGCGACACACCGCAGGAGACCGTCGATCTGACTTACCAGCTTCAACAGCTGAGTAAGCCAGACCAGACATTTGCCCCACTAAGCGAAGGCGCTCTAACCATTGATGGTGGAGACGGAAGATTCATGGGCTTTTTAACCTCTGATGCATTAGGCGGAAACGCATCGGGTGGTCTGATCGGTGCCTGGACCTGTGCTGATTCTGAGACCCAGGTGTCTCTGACTGCCACCGGTCCCGACTCTACCGCTCTGCAGATCAGATTTGATCGGCTAACTTCAGGATTTAGCTGTGCTAGCTAATCAGGCGAATAACAAGGTGTTTACACAAATGTTCCCAAAAGTATTCATGAGCCGAATTATTGCGATTGCCTCAGTAATGTTCTTGGTGTTCGGACCTGTAGCTCCGGCGTTCGCTGATCACGGTGGACCTCATGGACCACCACCATCAGGACCACCACCATCAGGACCAGCACCAGCACCAGCACCAGCACCATCAGCACCTCCATCAGGCGACAGTGGACCACCA
>Ga0114999_10002070_pt1 | contig 26948 bp, 26 predicted proteins | sample ArcticOcean_MG_C_3_FD_89820 | JGI IMG/M metagenome (GOLD analysis project Ga0114999, IMG submission 89820) | Marine microbial communities from western Arctic Ocean - ArcticOcean_MG_CB8_126 | ecosystem: Environmental > Aquatic > Marine > Oceanic | place: Arctic Ocean: Canada Basin | collected...
GGTGGCCACCGTATCACTAGAAAAAAACGTGGCGCTGCAACAGACTGGGACCGGCTATCCCTCACCATTGGGTCTACAACTGGCCCCATAAAGAAACGCATATGGGAAGCACCCGAGGGCGTGATTGGGAGCATAGATGCAGAAGTTAATCTGGATGAAGTGCTTTACCCAACCGGTGAACGAGGACGACACGATCACACCCTAGAATTCAATTTCGCAGCCAATGAGAAAAATGACCCGCCCACACAAAGCGGCATTGAGTCGATAGAAATTGTAACAGATATCCAAGTAGCACCCAATTCTCTTCCCGCCCTGTCACGAGGTAAAAACGTGATCCGATTCCGACCGCAGTGGAAAGTGATGTATAAGAAAGGGTGAATCAGGTCCCTTTAGATATGACAGCATTCCCCCCACCCATAACAGATCATGCCAGCACGCACAAAGGAGGGAAAACAATGGCTCAAAACATTCGTATCCCAATCAAAGCCTGGTATGGAGATGAAGAAGCTTCTCTTCACTTTCCAGAAAGCTGGGATGTGCAAAATTGTCAGATGATGGGTCATGACACACCCGCTTTAGATGATGATCAGCTTCGAGAAGCCCTCAATAACCCATATGGCACAGCAACGCTTCGAGACATGGCACAGGGTAAAGAACACGTCGTTATTCTCTTCGATGATCTGACCAGACCTGCACCCACTCATAGAATTCTCCCTATGGTCCTTGAATCTCTTGCAGAAGCAGGCATCAAAGACGACCAGATTCGATTCGTAGGTGCATTTGCCAACCATGCCGCCATGTCACAAGAAGACTTTGTCAAAAAGCTGGGCAAAGATGTCGTTCGAAGGTTTCGCATCTACAATCACAACCCCTACGAACATCTTGTCGACTTAGGCGAAACCACCCGTGGCACACCCATTCTTATCAACCGTGAAGTCATGTCTTGTGACCTTAAAATCGGTATCGGCGGTTTAATCCCACACCCCGGTGCAGGTTTTGGAGGCGGTGGCAAAATGGTCTTTCCTGGTGTTGCGGGGCTTGAGGCTGTTGCAGTCAATCACGGCAGACCCAGACCTGCACATATGACGGATAGCCCAACAGGCATGTTGGGCAAAGTGGAAGGCAACCTGCTTCGAGAAGATATCGAGGAAGCCGTTCGCAAAGTGGGCCTCAACATGAAAATCGACCTGCTCATCAACAACCGCAGAGAAGTTGTGGGCGTTTTTGCAGGTGATTTTGTAACCGAGCATCGAGCGGGTGTCAAACGTGCCCTACAGCTATACGCCACCCCAACGCCCAAAGAATGCGACATTGTCGTCACCAATGCATACCCCATCGAAAACCAGACCGGCAAAAGCCTTTGGCCCACTAAGTTGTGCCTCAAAGAGGGAGGCACAGCTGTGATTATCACCCAAACAATTGAAGGCCAAGCCCTGCATTATCTCACCGGGCGTTTCGGCACCGACTACGGTGGCAAGTTGTGGACAGCAACCCGAGGTGCCATTCCCAATGCCGGCCGTATTATTGTCTGTTCCGAGTATCTTTCGCGCACAGACCTAGACAAATTGGGCACAGACGATCGCGTGGTGGCATGCGAAACATGGGAAGAAACCCTGAACCATCTCAAATTAACGCATGCAAACCAAGCCAAGGTCGCAGTCTTTCCATATGCTGCGATCCAATGCCCCGAAGCAGAGTAACATCCAAAAAGCCTTTTAATGGGCAACTTTTCTACCTATCAAGAAAAATGAGGTCAAGTTTATAACATTGATTATCTTAGAATCACATTTAGGCACAGTGCCTGTACGATTACAACACAAAGTTCAAAGGAGTCTTTTGTGAAACCCAACAGAATTCGAGAAAAATTGGATGCCGGAGAGCCTACCATTGGCACACGCATCCATTCCAGCTGGCCAGCAATCGTTGAAGCAATTGGACACACGGGTCTTTATGACTATGTCGAATTTGTCGGCGAGTATGGCACATTTGACCTCTATGACCTCGACAACATGTGCCGTGCCGCCGAGCTCTACAACATGGGCATGATGTTCAAAATTGACCGTGCCAACCAACACTACCTGGCACAAAGGGCGCTCGGTTCAGGGTTTGGCAGCATCTTATTTACCGACTGTCGCACCGGAGAAGATGCCCAAGAATGTGTGCGCATCACCAAACCCGACACACCCGAAGATGGTGGCCGTTACAGCGTCTATACCCGCCGCAACTCTTATATGGGGTATGGTGGTGGTCTCGATTATGTCGAAGCCATGCGCAAAACGGTTGTGAACTTGATGATTGAGAAAAAAGAAGCCGTCGAAAACTTAGAAGCCATTTTATCCACACCCGGTGTCGACATGATCCAGTGGGGACCATCCGATTATTCTATGAGCGTAGGCAAAGCCGGGCAACGCAATGATCCGGCTATCTTAGATGCCAAAAAAGAAGTCTTCAAAACCGCACTCGCCATGGGTGTGCAGCCTCGCGCAGAAATCTCTTCACCCGGTGAAGCAAAAGAGTATTTGGACATGGGGGTGAAACACTTCAACATAGGTGTAGACATTTCCATCTTACACGGATGGTGGAAAAACAATGGCGAAGAACTCCGAAAAGCGGTGGAGTCCGCCTAATTTGGCGTTCAGATCGTTTAATAGTGCTGGCACGTTGATTTTTGGATAGAACCACGACGTATCAGGTGACAAAAAAGACAGGGTGTGCGTGGCAGAGGGTTTGTTCACGCGCCCCTGTCTTTTTATATACAGATCCCACAATTCGATATAGACACACACCACCACTCCAACGTATATTAGACCCTCATTCATGACCGACCACCTCTTGAGGAGTTTCATATGGCAGAATCGCAACTCAGACAACAATTGCTCTTTTTATATTTGGGCAATTCCAACCTGGAAGCCGCAGTTGTTGGCTGGTCCTTTTACGATGGCACAGGCAAAAAAAAGTTTGAAGCTGCAGGCGAATCACAAGAACCCCCTTACAAATCTGTATTAGACGCCATGCTCGATGGTTGGCGCGTCCTGCAAGTGCCCACACTCAGAGCCCCACAAGTGGGCCGCGAATACCAAGTCGACTATCTCGACTTTGAATTTGTCCTTGAAAAACTGGAGGCAATCGATGGCTGATAAAGATCTCAAACTCAACTCCCTCGAAATGGCCCAATTTGTGCGCGACGGGTTTCTGCGCTTTGACAACCTTGTGCCACGCGAACTGTGTGAAGCCGCCCACAAAGAAATGATCGACGGCACGCACAAGACAGCCCAAAAAACAGCCGCACCCTTCTCTGAAGTTTGGCCCACCGAAGCGCTCGGGCAAGTTTTCCGCCTGCCCAAAGTCGAAGCCATCTTACACAGCCTCATTGGCCCCAACCCCCGCTATGACCACCACGCGGCACACCTCACCCCTGCCAACACACGCAAAGGCGCCAACCTACACCAAGATGCCGAATACGATATTCGTGAACATCACTTTGACATTCAAACCTGCTTCTTCCCCGCCGACACCCCTGTCGAAAGTGGCGGCACCCTCTTTGTGCCGGGCAGTCACTTTCGTCGCGTACACGAAGCCGACATCATGCGCTATCAAAACATTGTCGGTCAAGTGCAATCTGTATGCGAAGCAGGCACCATATTCTTCTGGCACGCAAACGTCTGGCACTCGGCGCGCAGCAATACCACAAATCAAGATCGTTACATGCTCAAACTGCGCCTCAACCCCACCGTGCGCCAAACACGTCTGTGGAACACCGATGACATCGATGATCCCAAAATTTCCGGTATTCTCAGCCAAAAAATTGACTGGCACGGGCAACGCAACCGCATCGAAATCATGAACCGCATCAAACTCTGGCGTTTCCTCTCTGGCGACAACGACTTTGACACAAATTTGTGGTGGACACGCGTCGAAAACACCCCCGACATCATTCATCGCGAACAACGCGTAAGCATATAACTCGCGGTGTCCCAATGAAGCGGAAATAGATTCTCAACACGGGATTTAGGTCGTCTCTAAATTCCGTGTGTTTTATTTTGGAGACAGAGCTTATGCCCACAGAAATGGAAGATTACCTCTTTGATCTGCGCGGATATATCATTCTTAAAAATGCAATTGATCCAGATCACATCCATGAACTCAATGCCGGTTTGGACGCTCTAAAACCAGAAGATCCCAAATGGGGTTGGAAAGGCCATCTCTATCGTCGCCCAGGGGGTGATCAAACCCAACAGATATTCGAAGCAGGTGAACCCTTTGAACGTCTTATTGATCACCCATCGTGGCTGGATCATGTATCCCATTATGTAGGCGAAACAGACGGCCTCTTCATTGACGAAGCCGTCGCCATCATTCGTGGTCCAGGCGGTGCCATTCGCCTCCATTCAGGCGGGCACAAACGCCGCATTCGCACACAGTTTCGTTATCATGACAACATGTTTCGCTGTGGCCAAATCAATGTCATGATCGCCCTCACAGAATTTGGCCCCGGTGATGGTGCCACCATGGTCATCCCCGGCAGCCACAAAGCCAATCTCCTCCATCCCGCATTTCATTTAGACATCCATGAAACTGCATCCTTAGAAAACGTTGAATGCGCCGTCGAAGCCCATATATCTGCCGGAGACGCTCTCCTCTTTGTCGATTGTTTGGCCCACGGTTCTGCACGCCGTTCCAACCCCGGTCAACGCCGCTCCATATTGTACCGCTACGGTCCCAAATGGGGACACAATCGCGGCGGTTACGAACCTTCCGATGAATTGCTTGAACGGCTCACACCCAAACGCCAAAAAATCATTCAACCCATCTCTCCTAAACTACCACCGGGTAAATAAAACACGACCCAATCATAAATAAAAAGCAGCTCTGGGTGCCAAACATCCAGAGCTACTTTTTTGTCTGCTCGAAATCATTGCTCCCACACCAAGAGTTCCCTATCTTGCATGGTGTTCACAATCCATCATCTTATATCAAAGGTCTTCCCATGCCCACACACAACCCGCCTGGTTTTTATCCCTTCTGGTTTTGGAACGACGAACTCTCCGAAAGTGAAATCCGCTGGCAAATTGCCGAAATGGCCGAGCAAGGCATCCGTGGTTTTTTCATCCACCCTCGGCAAGGCCTCAAGCAACCTTACTTATCCGATTCCTTCTTTCAAATGGTCGAAGTCGCCATCGACGCAGCCGAGCAACACGGCCTCTTGGTACACCTTTACGACGAATACCCCTATCCCAGCGGCATTGCAGGGGGTGAAGTCACCGAAGGCAATCCCCATTTCCAAGGCACGCGACTAACCCAACGCACCTATGATATCAATGGGGGACCTGTTCGCAAAGAACTGCCACGCGGCAACGTACTCACGTGCATTGCATACCCAGTCAAAAACGATCAGACAGATTGGAATCAACCTACAGATCTGCGATCCAGTGTTGGCATGATACTCGCCGACGAATCCTATAACGTAGCAGGCCTCACCCAATACAACCAAAAGCGCTACTTTGCCAGCAACCCAACACCCACCCTCGAAACCATCTTACCCGAAGGCACCTATCGCCTCTACACCTCCATACAAACACAAGTCACCACACACAAATACTGGGGATATTACACCGACGTCATGAACCCCGATGCCGTACAACACTACATCAACCTCACCCATGACCGCTATTACAACCGTTTTGCCGACAAATTTGGCAACACCATCCGCTCCATCTTTGTCGATGAAACCCAGCCCAGCTGGTCTGTCCTTCTGCCCAATGCATTCCAAACCACCTATGGGTATGACCTCATCCCCCTCTTACCCGCACTCCAAGACCCTACACACCCCCAACACCTTCAGGTCACCAAAGACTTTCACAAATTGCAATACGAACACTTTCTCAACAGCTATGACAAACCCATACTAAAATGGTGCGAAGAACACGGCATCGCCTACTCCGGCGAAAAAGGCAGCATGCGCCTCTCCCAACTGCAATACATGCACATCCCCGGTTGCGACCCCGGTCACACCAAAGCTGGCGCAGAAGAACTCGACACCCTCACAGGCGACACACGCCGCAGTGCAAAAGCCACCGCATCAGCCGCTTACTTCTACAACAAAGAAGGCGCACTCGACGAATGTTATCACAGCCTCGGTTGGAGTGGCACCGTACAAGACGCCAAATTCATTGCCGAAACCTTAATCCTCATGGACATCCGCTACCTCGTCCCCCATGGCTTCTTCTACTCTACCCACGCCCTCAAAAAACACGACGCGCCCCCCACCTTCTTTTTTCAAATGCCCTATTGGCCCTTGTGGAAAAACTTATCCGATCACATCGACAATTTGTATGCACATTTCGAAGACACCCACATCCCCGCCGAAACCCTGCTCATCGATCACGCCACCGTCCTCCCCACACGCGAAGACATCCGCACCGACGGCATCATTCGCAACACCCTCATCCAAAACCAAATCGACTTCCTCATTGTAGACACCGACATCCTCGAATCGGGCACCATCGAAAACGGAACCGTACACATCAAAGACATCACTGCCAAACTCGTCATCTGTCCCCCCGGCAAAGACATCGAAGAACCCCTTGCCAATTGGCTCGCTGCATTCGAGCAACAAGGCGGCCACGTCCTCCACATCCAACGCCAAGACACCAGCGAAACCATGCGCACCCAAATCTTGGACCTCGTACAGCCACACCTCAACGTACAAGCCAAAACAGGCGACCTAAACAAACTCCAACTCGTCACCCGCACCAACAAAGACCGCACCCTATATTTCCTCATCAACACCGGCAGAACCCCACTCGACCTCATTTTTGATGCCTCCTTACACGAGATCCCACTCGGCAATTTGCCCATATGTTTGCACAACAACCAACGCGCCCTCGCCCCCTTCGAATCCACCCTTCTCGAAGCCGTCACAGAACCCAAATCAACACCCGCCCTTCCACACATCACCATCCCCATCTCTGGCGAAGCCAAAGTCACCCTCAAAAACAAAAACCTACTCCGCCTCTACAACTGGAACATGTCCCTTCTCGACATGCAAGACAACATCATCCAAACCGAAACCGTACCCGCCATCCCCATCACCAACCAATTGGCACATGGCAACTTCCGATTCACCCCTCAAATCGACATGTCCTTTGGCATCATGCCCAACTTCACCCTACCCGAACTGCGCGTACGCTACACCACCACATTTGAAAACACATACGACGGCCACATCGAACTCGTCATGGAACCCGGTTCCCTCGTAGGTGAATGGGCCATCCGCGTCAACGACTCAGACCCCCCCGTCTCCCCCGAATTTGCCCCTCTCAATGCGCACGTTCGCGGCAGCCTCGGCACCAACATCACCCCCTTCATCCAACAAGGCACCAACACCATCACCATAGACCTCATCACCCACCGCCCCGACGGTGGCCTTCTCAACCCCCTCTACCTTGCAGGTGACTTCGGCGTCAACCTCAATCCCATAAGTCTATCACCACAACCTCAAACAGGTGGTTTTGAAACCTACGAAAAAAATGGCCTCCCCTATTACGCAGGCATCGTCGAATACGAAATGCCCTTCACCCTAAACACAATTCCCGAAGGCGACAATCTCCTCGCCCATTTCGCGTTCGAAGACACCTTCCTAGAAGCCTGTGAGATTTCAATAAACCAGTCCGACTACCAACCCCTTCTCTGGTCACCCTATACATGCACCGTGTCACGCGACACACTGAACGAAGGATCAAACACCATAAACATTCGCGTCTACACCTCCCTCATCCGATCCTTCGAAGGCCAAACATTTGATCACGAAACACACAGTTATCACGACATCGGGATCACTGAAGACACGAAACCCACCCCCTAGCCCCCTAAAAGGGGGAACAAAAACAAAACCTCAATCAACCTCTTGGTGATGTGGGCCAAATCAAGGCAAAAGTAAAAAGGTGAATCTAAAAACTTGAATACGATTCGCTGGTGGTGTGGGCCGTTGTGCAGTTGGTGCGGTGATGTTGGGTGTGAGTGGAAGGGGCGTATAGCATACGCGGAAGGGCGGGAACTGCGCGGGCAGGTGAGGGTGGCCTCCGCCCATAAAAACACTGAACCCCATTAAAAGCCCCGCGCAGCGGCGACTTTCTTTTCCCCCTTTTCTTTGGTCGTTTAAAGAAAAGGGGCCGCCGGAGGCACAAAAGATAAAATTGAGCACAAAACAATAATCATCCACCACATTCCCAAAGAGACCCAAACCATGAACCCAGCCATCCAACAAGCCCGAGAAGTCGCCCTCGACAAACTCAAACCCTCCCAGCGCGACCTCGATCACGGCCTCGAACTCCACAAAAACGCCCTCGTCATAGAATCCTACGGCCTCGGCCTCGGCGCACCTCCAGATCCCGACATCATCAACCAAGCCATCGAAGCCGGCGCATCTGACCGGGAACTACAAGACCTCTCAGAAGACATGCGCATGACCCGCTGGGCAACCGTCCCCAAGCTCACCCAAGAATACCAAGAAGCCTGGCAAGCCTCAGGTGTGACCTGCACCTTCCAAAATGCCGGTGAAGAAAGTAACGATCCCTTGCGCCTCATCAAACGCCTTGCCCGACACACCTACAACACCGACACAATCGACTTTATGCACCGTGTGCCCACCCCCAACGACATTGAAACGGCCCATCAATCCGGCAAACACAGCACCTACCTCACCTGCAACGGCATCCCCCTCTCAGGAGACCAAACCAACCCCGACGAAGAACTGCGCTACATCCGCATCTTTGCCCAACTCGGCGTACGCATGATGCACCTCACCTACAACCGCCGCAACCCCATCGGCGACGGCTGTGGTGAACCCGCCAACGCAGGCCTCAGCGACTTTGGCCATGCCACCATCAAAGAAATGAACCACCTCGGCGTTATGATCGACCTCGCCCACACCGGCTGGCAAACCTGCCTCGAAACCGCCCAAGCCTCTGAGCAACCCGTCGTCGTCAGCCACTCCACCGCCTGTGCCTTAAACAAACACATCCGCAGCAAGCCCGACAACATCATCCGCGCCGTACTCGACACCGGCGGCACCATGGGCATCACCAACGTACCCGCATTCCTGGGTGGCAACGGTGACATCACCGCATTCCTCGACCACATCGACTACGTTGCCAAAACATTCGGTACGGACCACGTCACCATTGGCACAGACCGCCCTTACACATCACAATACATGCCTGAAGCCAATCAAAAGGTGAAATCCCGAGGTTCACAACGCAACCGTTGGGAGGCCCTTTGGCCAGCAGACGACCCCGTCAAATCACCCGAATGGCAACAGACCCACCAAATCCAAAGCCTCACCTGGACCAACTGGCCCCTCTTCACGGTAGGCCTCGTTCAACGTGGTTACTCAGATAGCGACATCCAAAAAATCATCGGCGGCAACATCCTACGGGTTGCCAAAACCGTTTGGGCTGGTTCGGCATATTCTGTGCCTTAGAAACTGCAAATAGATACCCCAAAAAAAGCACGCTGAATTTCTTCAGCGTGCTTTTTACTTTATGATTTAGCAAAACATTTAGGGTGCAAATGGAAACGTACCTGCGTACCCCAATTGATCCAACGTAAACTGCGGATTGCTCACAAATTTAATGCCCGGAAACATCGGATTTTGCTGATAGTGCAACACAATATTCGCGCGGTGTTGACCCGGTGCATCTGCACCTGTTTTGGCACCCTGATGCGGCACATGACTATAAAACAAAACCATATCACCCGCACTCGGATACAAATCCACATGAGGCTGTTCATCGCACCACACCTGAAACGGATTGGTGCGATCATCTGTATATCCCCAATGTTTGCGCATCTCATCTGGAATGGGTTTGCTAAAAAACTCTTTGATAAATGTTAGCCGACCCGTTTCGGGTGTGTTGTCTGTCAAATACAACGTCGTATTCATGCACAAAGCAATCGCCGGTTTTTGTGCCTCAGACTTTTCTTCTTGATCCCAATAATCGTAAAAATCCATATGCCATTCTTGCAAATATTCCCGTGGGTTTATATGCGCCCGAAAACTGCGCAACTGGCATTGCTTCCCCATAATCGTTTTCAAATACGGTGCCACACTCTCGTGCCCAATCAACGCCTTCGATAGGTCAGGCTGTAACTGAAGTAATTTTTCAAATGCGACGTTGCCCACACTGTTATTAATCTCATAAGCTTCTTTATCATACATATCGTACAAAATGGTCTTCCATTGCTCAACCACATCTTGATCCATTGCATTCTTGATCAACAGAAAACCATTCGACTCCAAATCCTTCATATTTGCTTCAAAAGCGTCAGCCATAGCGTGTCATTCTCCAAAAGTGAGTATGAGTTAGTTTTCTAAAAATGGATCACTTGTATTTTAACGTGCTTTAATACAAATCGAATTATATAATATATCGTTACCTACAAAGTGCAAGTGCAAAAGAACAGCCCCGAATCAGCGAACAGGCGCACGGGCGAAGCCCACAGTGAACGCAGTAAACCCACCCTTAACGAGCGAAGCGAGTCATCAGCGAATCTATTCGTCCATCCAGCAGAAAGGTAAACCATGCCATCAAAAATCCTCGTCACCGGTAACTTGCAAAATCCTCAATTCGACTCCCCTCAACGCCGCGAAGCTTTGGCCAAATTGAGCAATTATGCCGATGAAGTTGAATATTATAGCGATCCTGTATTCACAGCCGAACATGCAGAAGGCGTTGTTGCCGTGCTTGCCAATTCCGTCCTGTTCACCCCCGAATATTACGCAGCAGCCAAAGATCTCAAAATTATCGCCCGTTGGGGTGTCGGTTTCGACCAAGTCAACGTAGAAGTCGCCACCGAACATGGTGTGCTCGTCACCGTATCCCCTGTTCACATGGTTGCCGTTGCCGAATATGCCATTACCCAATGGCTGGCCACGCTCAAACGCGTCTATACACTCAACCAAAACAGCCACAGTGGCAATTTCCAAACCATTCGCACCTTCGAAGCCAAAGACTCCACACTGGGCATTTGGGGTATGGGGCGCATTGGGCAAACCATGGCCGAACGCGCACGTGCCCTATTGGGTGAAAACGGTCGCCTGCTCGTATATGACACACGCCCCGACATTGCAGAAGTCGCCGCTCAATTCAATGCCGAAGTCGTCGATCATCCCCGCGTTCTCTTTGAAGAATCCGATACCATATCCCTTCACCTATCAGGCGACGATACCGTTGTCACCTACGATCTCCTGTGTGCCATGAAACCTCACGCCTCACTTATCAATCCCTCCCGTGGCAACTTGGTAGATGACCAAGCCGTCAACCGCGCCATCAAAGAAGACCGTTTATACTATTACGTCGTAGACGACCCCGTAAATGGCCCTCGTGAAATCCACAAAGATCACCCCCGCATTATCTGCACCAATCACAACGCCGGCATCACCGTTGAATCAGCCATCTTATTAGACTTGTGCTGCGTCGATCAAATCATCGACACCCTTGAAGGTCGCCAGCCCAATCACATTTTAAATCCCGACGTACTGGAAAGCCCACGTGTCCGCAGTTTTTGGAATGCGTAGAATACTTACTTTATGCAAAAGAAATCCTGATTCGTGAGAGTCAGGATTTCTTTTTGTCTTCGACGAGATACTTTCTTTCAACAGCTAAAGAAAGTATGCAAAAAAGGTCCCCCCCCCACGCTCGCCAGCTCACGTGCCACCTCCCTACTGCGTGGGGCTTTTAATGGGGTTCAGTGTTTTTACGACCGTAGACCACCCTCACCTGCCCGCGTGGTTCCCACCCTTCCGCATATTCCATATGCCCCTTCCACCCACACCCAACACATCCACACCAACCACACAACGGCCCACCAGACCAGCGAGAAAAATTTAAGTTTTGGTGATCACTTAGACTTCCACATCTTCTACCGCTTCACCCGCCAAAATACGTTCCCCTTTTTCGCGATAGCGCACTTTATCAGCTGTTTCAACCGTACGCCAAATGAGGAACTGTTTGCGTAGTGCGTTGATGAAACTTTGGTTCACGCGTTGCCACGATGCCGAGTCGCCGCTGAGTCGTTCAAGGGAAAGCGTTAGGGTAAAGATATCGTATTCTTCCATGGGGCGCGCTTCAAAATGAACGGTCTGGCTCACACCCAGATCAAAGGGTGCCAACCAGGCCGTGGTATCAATGGTATAGGCTTGTCCGGCTTCTGTTTCCATGGCATCAAAGGTTGCGCCTTCGGTGAAAAAATGGCCCATATCTTCTGATTCATGTGCAATAAAAAAGTCTACCAAATACACCGACAAACCAAACACATCGCGACCCCCAACCGTAAAGGGGAACTCAAAGGTCCAATGATCTCCTTCAGGGGCTGGCATTTTCCATCGCCGTGTCACATCGGGCACCGCCATCAAAGAAGCTTGGCGAGCGGGGTAAAGCGAAGACAGCAACACCACCAGCATCACCAAGGCAGATGAGATCACGGTTGAAAGTGCAGAATAGTTCAACGCAAAACCTTGTAACCAGCCGCCCCACAGCAATATTTTGGCCACACCTTGGCCCATTAAATAACCCGACACCGTACCCAAAACGGCATACACACAGGCCTCCGCAATAAACAAAAATGAAATGTGTACCGGTGCAAGCCCCACCGCCGAGTAGACCCCAATTTCGCGAAAACGTTCATAGACCGAACCCATCATCGTGTTCAACACAATGAGTGCGGCCACCAATATTGGAATGAACAAATTGGCCAACCCACTCAAAGACGTATTGCCAAGTGAACTATAGACCGATACCCCAATACGTCCATTAACATCTGGGATGCCTGCAAAAAGCACCACCGACAAACGCGACAAATAATCTTTCACCCGTGCTTCCACATCAATGCCCTCGTCAAACCGCACGGCAACAGATTGTAATGGACTGCCAATACCACGCAAAAAGTCATAAGGAACCAAAATCACCACATCGGGATGCAAGTGATCAAATGGCGCAACCTCAACCTCGGGCATCTCCAGACCCTCGCGCTCACGTTCCTCTACTTTTGTCACATCTTCCACCAGATCACTCCCCGTCGCCTGAAAGTCTGCGGGTGCCAGCGATTCCTCATCCAAGTCGTAGAATGCTTGCATCTTCGCGGCATCCATCAGCCCAATCACGCGCAAATGCTTGCCAAACAACCGCACATAAGCCTTGCCCACATCCTTTTCTGAAAGACCCAATCGTTCTGCAATTTTATGCGGTAAAATACACGCCTGTTCATCGGGCAAAAACCAACGTCCCGTACTCAACAATGTGTCCAGATGTGTCACCAACCTTTCTTGCGGAGTCACACCCAACACACCCAACGCTTTGGTCCGCGCTGTTTCTGACGCTACTGGAATCGCTTTTTTATTCCGCGTCATATACCAACTGCGAGGCGCAACCGTGCCCACATCTTCAAAATTGACACGTGCATAATCATAAGCCGATTCTTCCAGCGTGCCCCAAAACTTACTGCGAATCAACATCCCCGGATACGCACCCTCGGTATCACGGGGCAACTGATGAAATTCCAAAGCCGATTGGATCGATGTAAAAGACAACACGGTAAACGTCAACAATACCAACGTTACAAAGGTCAAACCCGTGCGCAACTTACGCCGCTTCATATTGGCAATGCCCAAATGGAACGCGGCCAACGACGCGCTGATACGTCCCACATCGGTATCGTGCAATAAAACCTCGGCACTGCGCAAGCGTCGAATATTTTCGTTAAAACGAGCCGTTACAATCGAAATTACAAAAATGGCCAATGAAAAAATCACAAAGGCCAACAAAATCACAAAGGGGCTGGACAATTTAAACGCTGGATGCACCTGAGACAAGAACATCCAAATCACAACAAACACGCCCCCAAAGCCCAAAATTTGAAACCGAATATCCGCAGACGTAAACACCAACCGCTCAACAAAGTAGGCACACGGAATCACCAACAGCATAAAAAAGATCACACCTTGAATCACATCATTCTGCGTGGATTTCACATCGGGATACGCACGTGATTCAATGCCCATGCCGGCACGGGTATATTTGACAAAATCACCCCATCGTTTGTCTTCTTTTGCACTTTCTGCACGGTCCAAATACGCTTTGGCTTGCGCATGTAAATTGTCCAACCGAAAGTTTTCAACCGAATACGCTTTCAACTCCTGAATCCGCGATTCATTGAGCATCCACATATCTTTGGCTGCTTGAAATGACGTGTGTAAAAAAGAGCCATGTGTCAGCGTCTGAAATCCCTCTCCCCGCGCCATTTCCTCACTCTCTACTCCTTGCGAATTTAACAACAAATACCGCACCCCGATCGCACCCGAGCGCATCGCAATTTTGATGCGTTCACCCGGTTTGGTAAATACCACACCCACCGGTTCATCGGCCCCAAAACCAATCGCATACCCATATTCTTGTGGCGCCGTATTGCCCGGCCCATAAATGCTGATGCTCGATAACTTGGTCAAATACCGCGGGTCAACCGTCTCGTAAAAATCTGTGGTAATACACGGAAACAAAATGCGCGTCTTTTTGGTAATCCACCAATCCATATCAAATTCACCCCGATAGATACTCCCTTGCCGCCCTCTGTTAGGTGCATACGTAATATCGCCCGATGTGGGATCTAAATAATAAGACTGCACATCCACACGCCGCTCGGCAATGCCCGGCATATAAAATTCACCTAATTCATCGGCCAAATCGTAATAAACGCGCCGCACCCCTTTTACAGACTTATCATTGCCTACACGCAAAGAAGAAATGGCCCCAGGGCGCGGCCTATCGGGTGTAATGCTTCGTCGAGGAAATGTGCGCACAAACCCCTTCAAACCTCGCATGTTGTCCTTCGGGTCAATGGGATAAGCCGGAATAAAGCTTTCATGATTCATGCCCAAATCCAACACACCTGCAAGGGTGCGAATCTGCCCCGTCAAATTCTTCACATTCACATAGGCCGGAATATCCAACGGCGTATCCACTCGAAAACGCGCATCATTCACCGTAATCAATGACAGCGATGGCAAGCCAGCCGTCATGGTCACCTGCCCATCGGTGCGAATCATATCCCCGGGCACATACATCGCCCAACTCATCCCCCCTTTGGGATTGATACCATCGACCAATGCATCATTAGGGCTCAACCCAAACCGCTCGGCAATGGCTTTGGAATATCTCACAAATGATTTGCCAAACGGCGTAAAAAACCGCTTAAAATAAACACTGTTCACATTGTTGTGCCACACACCAATCTCATCGGTTTGACTCGTCAAATCCAACCCGATAAACAGCTTCAAATCCAGGGGTTCCGTCATTAACTGGGCAAAGTGTTTTTCTTTACGCGCATGGCGTGCTAAAAAATCACAAATACCCCGAAAACCCAAGTGATGCCCCGAACTCGCCAGAAACAAAACCGTATGTTTGGGGGGATATTTCGAAAAATACTCAGCCAACTTCAACAATCCCACAACCGAACTCGCCATCTCTGCTCCAGGTGCCAACGCAGGCACCACCGACATCGCATCATAATACGCATTGATCACAATCGTCTTTTTCTTTAGCTCAGGATCCGTACCCTGAATCCACCCCAACACATTGGGCACCTCATGTTTTTCCCAAATCATCTGTGCTTCAAGCGTCACACTGAATTCGCCTTTTTCCAAAAGCGCCGCCTGAAGTTTTCGCCCCGCTTCTTTCCCAATCCAAAACCGCTCCACACTGTTGGGCACCTGCAAGAACTTTTGCTCGGCTTCTGCCGTCAGCGTCGAATCGGGCTCAATGAAAACAACCTGCTTGGCCCCCAACATCCCCGCATTGATCCAATTGTTCCACGAATTAAATTCCATCAAGACAATGGCACCCTCCAAATCATACCCATCAAAGGATGAAAATGTGCCATCGCCGCCGTAAATCAACCGCCCTGTTGTTTTGGGAACAGTTGACGTCTTGACCAAATTGGGCCACACACTGTGAATGGCAAAAGCCTCACCCGTATCCACCCGCTTAAGCACCCCCCCTTTATCAATGGGTGCCGTCACCCCAAATGACTCTGTCTCAATATCTGCCAAACCCAAGCGGTTAAACTCCGACACGATAAATTGTGCCGCCTGAGTATGCCCCTCATATCCCGGCACCCGAGAACCAAAACTGGCAAACCGCGTAACCAGCGCCTCAACATCGGCCTCCTGGATATCATCCAACACCCGATCTGCGACACCGTCAGCACGTGGCACAGAAAGAGGCAACACCGGCTCGCGTTCCGCCACGCCAAACAAGGCATTCAAAATAGGATTCATCCGCTGTGGCCCAAGCAAAACAACCACAAACGCCAGACCAATGACACCAGTGAGCATATATGACGCGATTTTTTTCATAAAACAACCTAGCCCTTCATATGCACCGGGTGTCCATTTTCAGGAAACCAGATGGCATCGATCACTGTTGAAAAAGCAACACCCAAAACATACCCGACCAGCAACCCCACAAACAGCGGCTTAGATTTGCGATAGGCCGACGGACCGCCAATTTTTAGCACCAAGAGTTTCACCAACCACGTGAAAAAAATGGTAAAACTAATATGCCGCAATAAGTGTGTGCCAGAAACAGCCAAACCGACGGGATGCAAGGGCCACCACACAAAACGATGACGCAAGAAAATGAGCCCCGCCATCATCGCGCCACCCATTAAAAAGAACAAAAACTCAGAGGGTTCTTTGATGAAAAAGGGCGGTGCGTTGGGATGTTTTTTAAGCACCGAAATAATATGATTAAATTGACGATCTGCACTCGATGGAATTTCAAACGACCCAAAACTATACGCCCCCTCAACATATCCCAACCGAATGGTGATGTACACACTAAACACAAAACTCACCACAATAGCCAACGCAACCGCCACCATCAAATTGCGGCGCTGACGCGGAGGCACCCCTTCTGCGATGCGCCCCACATGCGTCATCCCCGGTAACATACGTCCCGTCCAATTCCCCGCAGCAATATAAACAAACCGTTCGGCCACATGCGTCACGGCAGAAATATTGCGATTGCCCCAAAAAGACAAAATCAAATTCCAAGATCCCACGGGCGGTTCTTGCAAACTGATCATCACGGGAATACCCGTGTCGGCCAAAATCTTAGCCAAACCCACATAAGAAAAAACAAACATGATCAAAAGCAAAAATGCGAGCAATGGATCAAAGTGCAACTGCATCATCCACACGTACAAAAAAACCATGCTCAACACAATGCCCAACAATGCATTTCGATACGACAACATCTCGCCCGAATCATCAATTCGGCCATCTCCTTTACCAATGGCTTTGAGAAACACATCTTTCAAATGTGTGCGCGCCACCCAAAACATCGACACCACCAACATAAAATACGCACCTTGCATCTGCCAGCGGTATACGCCCCGAGGTTCATAAGGCGTCATCACCTTATATCCCAACTGATTCAACCAACCCCCTTCAAACACAAACAACAAATCAAAAAACCACAAACTAAACAACACTTCCAAGCTTGCAAAATAAGCAAAAAACAATGTAAAAATACCCAAATACCCCCGTATAGGCGGGTACTGCCGGTCAAACCAAATCCAGCTGCCTCTGCCAATGGGAAACTGTGGAAAACCCGGCAAAAAATAACTGATACAATTCCAAGCAATCGTGCCAAACGCAATGGTAAAACCAATCCAAAACAATCGATTTCGTGTAAATGCAGGCAACCACCCCTTGCCATCACCCGGCTGCGCCACCATCTCTATGAGCGGTGCCACAATCGGAAAAGCCAAGCGTTCATTCTCTGCCCATTGCTTGCGAAACACCACCGCCACGCACGACACCAGTGTAAACCCTGCCATCACCACCAAAAACCACCAAAACAGGGGCACCAACCACACATCCCACGGAATGTCTGCGCCCTTGGGCATGCCTTGGTAAAACCACGAAATCGCATCGTTATCATTATTGGGCACCAACCACGTTGGCATATGTGGATGCAAATATTCTGCCCAATTATTCTCATCCGTCGCTTTAAAATAAGGCCCTGCAATATACCCAATCATATAGCCCGTTACACCCGAGACCGGCAACATCGCCCCCGCCAGGGCCATTGCCAAAATCACATGCCACTCTTCGGGCCGCAACAAGACCTGTGTTTTCTTCCCAAAAATCGCAAACGCAAACAACATCACCATAAACGGCATCAACATACCCATCGGCACATGCCCAATGGCCATCCGCGACGCATGCAAATAATACCGCACATACGTACCCACAAACCCCAACACAATCACCAACACCAACCCGATCACAACAGACCGAACAGTAATCGCTTGTGGTTCTGTATCTGTTTGCAACATCTCTTGTTCGTGAAGTGCCAAACCTATCCCTTCATATGCACCTGATGCCCTTGCTCAGGGAACCAAATCACATCCAGCATTGTTGAGAAGACCACACCCAATACATAGCCCACAAGCAAACCAATGAACAACGGTTGAGATTTGCGATAGATTGATGGGCCCCCAATTTTCATCACCATCAACTTTAGCAACCAGGTCAAGAAAATGGTAAAACTAATATGGCGTAACAAATGTGTGCCAGAGACTGCCAAACCCACCGGATGCAACGGCCACCACACAAAACGATGGCGCAAGAAAATCAAGGCCGACATAATGCCGCCGCCAACCAAAAAGAATACCAACTCTGCCGGTTCTTTCACAAAAAACGGAGGTCTGTTTGGATATGTTTTGAGTATTGTAACGGCGTGTTTAAAGTGCCGTGCAGAGGCCGATGGAATTTCAAATGCACCAAACGTATACGCGCCTTCTAAGTAACCCAATCGAATCGTGATATACACACTAAACACAAAACTCACCACCACGGCCAAAGCAATCGCACCCATTAAACTGCGACGCTGTTTTGCTGGAATATTCTCGGCAATACGGCCCACATGCGTAATTGCTGGCAACATACGCCCCGTCCATCCACCCACACCCAAGGTCGCAAACCGTTCGGCCACATGGGTCACCGCCGAAATATTGCGATTGCCCAAAAATGGCAATATCAACGTCCAAGGTCCCGCTGGAATACCGATATAGGGCAACCCCGTATCGGCCAAGATCTTGGACAAACCCACATAACAAAAAATGAACATCACCAACAAACAAAGGGCGGGAATCGGATCAAAATCCATCTGCATCATCCAGACAAACAAAAAACCCAAACCCAATACAATCCCAATCAATGCCGCCCGATAAGACAACAACTCACCCGAGTCTTCAATGGCATCGTCTTTCCCAATGGCTTTGAAAAGCACATCTTTCAAATGTCTGCGTGCCACCCAAAACATCGACGCCACCATCACCACAAACCCACCATACATCTGCCACTGATACACCCCCCGCGGTTCATAGGGCGAAATCGCTTTATAACCCAACTTATTCAACCAGCCGCCTTCGAGAATGAACAACAAATCAAAAAACCACAGACTAAACAAAATTTCCAGACTCGCAAAATACGAGAAAAACAAGGTGAAAATGCCCAAGTACCCGCGAATGGGCGGAAACTGCCGGTCAATCCACACCCACCGTCCCCTATAAATTGGAAACTGCGGAAAACCCGGTAAAAAATAACTCAAACAATTCCACGCAATGGCTCCAAACGCAATGCCAAACCCAACCCAAAACAACCGATTGCGTGTAAATGCTGGCAACCACCCCTTGCCATCCCCTGGGTTGGATACCATTTCCACCAGTGGTGCAATCACAGGAAACAACAACCGTTCATTCTCCGCCCACTGCTTGCGAAACACCACCGCCACACACGCCATCACCGCATACCCTGCCATCACAGCCAAAAACCACCAAAACAGCGGCACCATCCACACGTCCCACGGAATATCAGCCCCTTTGGGCATGCCTTGATAAAACCATGTGATCGCATCATTTTCATTTTCGGGAATGAGCCACTCAGGCATATGGGGGTGAATAAATTTCTCCCACCCATTCTCATCGGTTGCAGCAAAATAAGGTGCTGAGATATAACCGATCATATAACCCGTAATACCCGTGACAGGCAACATCGCACCTGCCAACCCCATGGCCAAAATCACATGCCATTCACCCGGCTTGAGCACAAACTGTGTCAGTTTTCCAACAATTGCCAACCCAAACAACATCACCATAAACGGCATCAACATGCCCATGGGTACATGGCTAATCGACACGCGGGAGCCGTGGATATAATAGCGCACATAGGTCGCCGTAATGCCCAATGCGATGACCAACACCAAACCAATCAGCACCGCGCGCACCGTCATGGCCTGCGGCTCTGCCTGTGGTTCAACACGCTCTTGTTTTTGAATGGCCATATTGATGACGCTCCCAACACCTTTTATATTCAATTTACACGGTGTGGAATATATAGAAGAAAAACGGTCTTAGAAAGCGGATATTTACCAATCGCGCACCGAACCATCCAATGCTTTAAGATTGGGCTGGGTGCGCGGTTTAAAAGGCGTGTTTGCCGCAGCGTCTTCATCAAATTCAATGCCCAAACCTGGGCCATCTAATGGCAGAGCATACCCATTTTCCACAATGGGAAAGGGGCCACAAATATTAGAATGCGTCGCATCGCGGTTGGCAAAGGGGGCTTCCATGAGTACCACATTGGCCAGTGCAAGCGAGGCATGCACAGAAGCTGCCGAACCAAGGGGGCCTGCATTGTTGTGGGGCACGACATTGACATAATGGGTTTCGGCATTGGCAGCGATTTTGCGCATTTCTGTAATGCCGCCACAGTGGCAAATATCAGGGCGAATGTAGTTCACATATCGATTTTCAACCAGTTCACGGAACTCCCATTTGCTGTGGTAGCGTTCACCCGCAGCAAGCGGCAAATCGACCTTGTCACGCACCTCCGCCATCACTTGTGGGTTTTCATGGCGAATGGGGTCTTCAATAAAAAACGGCTTATAGGGTTTCACGCGTTCCGCCAATTGAATCACCCACTCAGGGTCGTATCGCCCGTGACATTCAATCAAAATATCTACTTTGTCGCCGACCGCCTCACGAATGGCAGCCGTAAACTCGACCTGTTGATCCACGGCCATTTGATGGTCGTGCAGATCTTGGCGGTCATAGTCGTGCAATCCACGAAAACGAATGGCCGTTAAACCGCGTGCGGCACGGTCTTTGGCTTGTGCGGCAATGTCTTCGGCTGTGTCACCAGTGACATGACCATAGAGTCGCACCTTCTCACGGGCGAGTCCGCCTAACAATTGATATACCGGCACATTAAGGGCTTTGCCTTTGATGTCCCATAAGGCCATGTCGATGCCACTGACTGCGGCGCCTGTTACGGCACCGCCGCGTATGAACAAGCGTCGGAAGCACATTTGCCATAAATATTCGATGCGTTCGGGGTCTTCGCCGATGAGGTAGGGTTTGAGATCTTGTAACAGGCCATAGGCGGCTTGGGGGAAGAAGTGGATGGTGGATTCGCCGTATCCGGTGATGCCTTCGTCGGTTTCGATTTTAACGAACACGGCTGGGCTGTTGCCTTCTTGGGTGAGGTAGGTTGTTAGGTTGGTGATTTTCATGGGGGTTTATCCTTTTTGAAAACGATTTTGAGGGTTGTGTTATTCTGTAAACCTGGAAACAATCGAATTTATTTTTTGTTGTTGCCTTCGGCGACCTACTTTTCTTGTAACACCACAAGAAAAGTAGGCAAAAGAAAGGTGCCACTGCGTGGGGCTTTTAATGAGCTTCAGTGTTTTTACGAACTTAAACCACCCTTACCAGCCCGCGCAGTTCCCTCCCTCCCGCGTGTTCCACACGCCCCTTCCGCCACACACCCAACACATCCCACCAACTGCACAACGGCCCACACCACCGGGAAGCGAAATCGAAGTTTAAGATTTTAACATTTCCCCTACCCATTAACATGATACAACACCACCATCTCGAACAACCTCCGATTTTCCGCGCAGAATCCGTGGTGCAACATCATTTAAAAAACCACCTCGTTTGCAGGCTATCTTACCCCGTGCATCCCCTGAGGTTATTTGCGGAAAATCAGCCCTCCCGGCACTTGAGGGACGGCATTTTTTGCTTACTTTTTTTTGCTGCTGAAAAAAAGTAAGTCGCCGAAGGCAAGGTGTTAAAACAAAAACATTGCTCCATTGCTTTGAGATGTCAAGGAGATAACAGACTGTTTTATATGTTGTTTTCGTCAGGCATAAGATTTGCCAACTTATCACAACTATCTTAAGCATCACTATCCATAAAAAAAACGGGGAAGCGCTTAAAACGCTTCCCCGTTTCTCTTTTTTAAAGCAATGGCCTTTTCGCCATTCTGTCCAGTTCATATTGCCATCAACGCCTGTTCTGCCATTTCCGGCAATTCAATAGGAACAAATATGGATGATGAGTAAAGATAACCATCAGGCTCTGATGTATCCTCGTCAATAATACGGATCATGCCATCCATCTCTGCATCTGCATCGGGCAATCTCCGATAGACTTTGCCCACAATCAGACTTGCGGGATTACTCTCGTTATGAATACAGATTACAAAGTTGCTCATCGATACACCCTCTTGATTTTAAGATCCTTACGACCTATTCCATGCGCTTCAAACCAATGTATCTCGGCTGTGAAAATTGTACCACTAGCAAGTCTTACAGTCGCTATACCCTTCATCTTTCGCCAACGTCCTCTACCGTAAATGTGCTCAAAGTAGGCCTAATATACTTATCTCTCATCCGCTAATTCTAAAATATTTCGTTTTAATTCTGCCGATAACCACATACCAGATTCCTCAAGTTGTATGAGCAAGGGCGAAATAGCATGAATAAGACTTTTATTTTTGGCAGATGCCAATAATCCGACCGTTCCTATTACCTTCAGCCCTTGCTTAGTCGCCTCGTTCCTGGCTTCTAAATCATCTAAAATTACCCATTCAGCTTGCCCATCAAGCCCGAGAATCATGGCTGCTCGTTCACCTGGACCAAGCGCATCCATTGATTCAGAAATAGACCGTAGCTTGACATGTTGAACATCAATCCAAGGATAATCGACAAGATCGGGAATTTTAGTACCTTGATTTCGTCCTTGAGACAGCTCATCAACAACAGCATCAGCTACATACACTTGATCAAATAGGTGTTGTAATAACGTTAATTGATTGATTCGGTATAAGTAAAGAAGAGGAGATGTATCAACACTACAAATTCCTGGCATGGGCAAAATCCTTTGCCAGTTCTTCACGCGTCAGGTTGATGGCGGAAACTTGGTAGGTCTTAAGTGTGTCGAGGAATGAAATGCGGCTTAAGCCCGCAATGCGTGCAGCTTGTCCGGAAGAGAGTCGCCCTAACTCATACAGCTTCACAGCAATGAGTAAACGACCTTCTTGAGCAAATTGATCGGGCGTTTCTTCAAGGGTTTGCAAAATATCATCGGGACATTCAAATGAGATTGTAGACATCAATATCCTTCCTTAAAAAGGCCAGTATCCAGAAATATCCAATCATTGGGCGTAAATACAATCTTTCCAATTCGCAGGTATAGAACCCTCTAATTCTGGTAGTGACTCAAGACCAACGGGGCAAATTTCCACGGTATGCCCATTTTCATCAACAACCGTTATGGATTGATGCGATTGAATAACGTCACTCAAAAATTGATCCGCCGAGAGATCTTTCATATCATTCAAGTTCATCGTCTTATCTGCCATTTTTAATCCTCTACAAAAACCGGATTTTAACACGCTTTCGATTACCCACAAAATATACTCACAAATCATTCAGCATTCAAGGCGATATCTGAATCGATCATTCAAAAAGCACATACCCCATCAACCAATATTGTCTATTTCTATAAAAATCGATTTGGACTCGACAAATCAACTCTAATTCTTGATATTTGGAGATAGGCATGCCAAGTTTATATTTGGAAACAACCATTCCAAGTTATCTTGGGGCACGCCCCAGTCGTGATCTCATTGTCGCAGCACACCAGCAGATCACACATGAGTGGTGGGCCCAAGCCAAGGTTAAATTTGACCTTTATATATCGCAGGCTGTCTTAGATGAGATCATTTTAGGAGATGAAGAAGCAGCAGCTCGTCGTTTGGATTTTATAAAAGATTTGCCTATTCTACCTCTTACAGACAATACTAAAACTCTGGCAGGAGAATACATAACAAAGTTGCGCTTGCCACAAAAAGCCTCATTGGATGCCGTTCATTTGGCCTGTGCTGTGGAAAATGAGTTGGATTATCTTTTGACCTGGAATTGTAAACATCTCGCCCATGGTGAGATCATTCAACGTCTTCAAGTTGTTAATCTTAGCTTGGGTTTGCCAACGCCCATTATACTCACACCAGAAGAACTGTTGTGATTTCTGAAGGAGTCAAAAATGCCTGAGGATCCAATTGTTGAAGAAATACACGCAACGCGTGACAAGATTGCAGCAGAATGTCAATATGACCTAAAACAAATTATCAAAAGAATTAAAAAAAATGAACAGAAAAACAAGAATAGGCTTGTTCAAGGAGGAGTTCCAAAGCACACAAAAACGGTCGAAGAATAGAAGCAGGTAAACAAACTTTATACCGAAATCATGAGCATATGGAGAGCATCCGTTGAAAGATCACCATATCAATGTCTTTTTCCGTGAAGACGATGAGGGATATATCGCCGACATTCCCGATCTTGCATGTTGCTCCGCATTTGGCGATACACCTAAAGAGGCTTTACACGAAGTTTTAGAAGCCAAAAAAGCCTGGATTAAATCTGCCGTATCAATGAGGAAACCTGTTCCAGAACCCCGATATCGCCCCTTGATTTCCGAAGACGTCGAATAGCAATGACCAATGGAGAGGGATTGATTATGAATTACAAAGATATTATTACCATTGAACCCGGCAAGCGCGGGGGCAAACCCTGCATTCGGGGCATGAGAATGACAGTATACGATGTTCTTGATTATTTGGCTTCTGGTATGACGCATCAAGAAATCCTTGATGATTTTCCCTATTTGATCGAAGAGGACATTCTGGCCTGTTTAAGTTATGCTGCTGATCGAGAACGTACCATGATGGTTGTTGAGAAATGAGACTTTTGTTTGACCAGAATTTATCCCCTCGTCTTGTAAACACACTGGCAGATTTGTTCCCGGAGTCAGAGCATGTGTTTAATCTTGACCTTGACCAATCTCCAGATCACGAAGTTCGAGAATATGCACACCGACATGCATTCACCATTGTTACAAAAGATTCCGATTTTGGAGAATTGAATATCTTGATGGGATTTCCGCCCAAGATAATTTGGATTCGTCGAGGCAATGGTTCGACGAAAGATATTGAAAACCTCTTGCGGGAATCTTTTGAGACAATTGAAGCCCACAACGGGAATTTAGAATCAGGCGTATTGATTTTATTCTGATATCGCCCCTTGATTTATCAAGTTTAAAGGATATTGTAATGGCTAAATCATTATCTTTTGAAACACACCACTTCCAATTTCTCAGGGATCCTAAGCGTGCCAAAGCCTATTTGGAAGTTGCCTGGGAGGAATACGAACAAGATGGCAATTTACATATTTTACAACATGCCTTTCAGGATGTGATCAAAGCACAAAAATCAATCGCAGAGGTCTAAACCTCTGCGATTTTTTCTTTTAATCTACTCAAACGACACATACCCCATCAACCGACGCACCGCCGTGAGAAACTTCCTAAACGACGGTGTCAACTCATCCGTTCCTACACAATGCCCATCCACTGGATATGCATTGTCCCACCCCTTGCAACAAATTTATCCTCTACTATATCCCTCGCCCGAGAGCTCCGGTGCCTGCGCAAAGAGGTTCGGTGCACCACCCGAATGCAAGAACACAACATGCTGATCGCGTGAAATCACACCTTTATCAATCTGACCCAAAAGCCCCGTAAAACACTTGCCCGTATAAACCGGATCCAACAGCAGGCCTTCGGTTTGTGCGACACGGCGAATCGTCTTGTAGACTTCAGGATACGACTGCCCGTAACCAGGACCGATATAAGCATCTAAGACATCAAAGTCTGATGCGAGCACGCGGGTTTGCAAGTCCAATTTCAATGCAGCAGCTGTTGCGTAGTCCACAATCCGACCCTTCAAAAATGCGGAAGGTGCGGCGCTGCTGACGCCGACAACGCGGGTGTGACAACCCAGATGTTTAAGGCCCAGTGACAACCCCGCCGCCGTAATGCCCGACCCCGTGGTCACATAGATGCAATCGGGATGGCGGCCCATCTCATCGAACTGCCGGACAAGTTCTTGTGAGGCATCTACATATGCGCAAGTGGCCAGAGCTGCCGTCGCGCCGGTCAGGTGCAGCACATAAGGCCTCTTTCCAGCCCGCTCCAACTCCTCCTTCACGTCATCCAACCACCCGGGAACACGCGGATCATACGGGTCTTGCGTTGGAATAAACCGTACGTCGGCACCTAACAAATCGTCCAATAGCAAATTGCCCTGTCGGGGTTCATCACCCGTTCCGCGCAGCAAAAGCACACATGTCAGACCCAGCTTCGCCGCTGCGGCCGCAGTTGCTCTGCACATGTTTGATTGAACGCCTGCCGTTGTAATCACCGCATCGCATCCCTGCGACAGAATCTCACCAAAAATAAATTCGTGATTCCGTATCTTGTTGCCGCCCAATGCCAGCCCGGTCAGATCGTCCCGTTTGATCCAAATAGCCGGACCACCAAGCGCATCTGAGAGCCGTTGCATCTTCTCCAATGGCGTGGGAAGACTGCTGCACAAAGAGACACGGGGAAGCCCCTCACAAATTGCAGGGTGCGTATCACCCATTTTTCGTCACCTCAGAGCGCACAAACTGCGCCACCGCTTCGTGCGTTGCAAACCAAAC
>Ga0114999_10002073_pt1 | contig 26932 bp, 38 predicted proteins | sample ArcticOcean_MG_C_3_FD_89820 | JGI IMG/M metagenome (GOLD analysis project Ga0114999, IMG submission 89820) | Marine microbial communities from western Arctic Ocean - ArcticOcean_MG_CB8_126 | ecosystem: Environmental > Aquatic > Marine > Oceanic | place: Arctic Ocean: Canada Basin | collected...
ACGTGCTTAATCCTTTTGCTAAGACAGGATTTTTAGGAATCGTGGTAATCTGTAGAGATTCCATTTCTGTTTTGAACATATTATCGCTTTTGAGGCTTCTTCCGACGCTTCCTCTTGGCCATCTTATGGCTCTGAATATGTGAGGAATGCCTGTGTTAGAAACGCTTCCAATAATGAATCCATCGCCCAAGACTACATTGTAGCTATAGCCAGCTACGCTAGTTGACTGACCATTAACGTTGACCCCACCTAATACGTTATAGATATAGGATGCGACTGGGGATGTGCCGCCTCCAGCAACAACTTCCCCATTGCCCGAATAAGATAGAGCGAAGAGAGTATCGGCAGTTGATTCTGCATTTTCTACTGTAATGTTGGCATCGCCTGTTGGCAAATACGAAAGTCTGAAGATGGGGTGATCTATTTCTCCATCTACGACAGGACCACCAGTTCCTTCGACAAGATAGTGGAAGGTATATGTCCCGCCAAGGCGTAGTCCACCACTAGCGATAGGGGTTCTGACTATTATGTTGTTGGAGGATAATCCACCGGCAAGGAGTCCACCATCGCCAAGTGCCTGAGTGATAGAAGTGAATGCTCTGCTGCCTGCGAGCACTCCACCGTCACTTACTTCAACATTATTTATTTCAATGTTGTGTCCACCAAGTTGGACACCGCTAGTAGGAATGAAGGCTTCACTGGAAGTAACATCAGCAGAACCGCCACATAATGTCGAACCATTGTATAGTGAGAATGGAGGAAGACCGGGCCAAGTAACTTCATTTGGTGCTGTACCTTTAAGCAAGATACCACCGGATGCTTCTTCGAAGTAAGGATTAACTTCAGATTCACCGCCAAGGACTGCACCGCCGCTTCCGAATAACGGTTCGAACGAGAAGAAGTGACCAGCAATAGCAGGGATAACAATACCGCCACTACCTACTTCATCATACGTGCTTATGGCTTTGCCTTGTCCTACAATAAAGCCGCCATCTGTTTCGCCGGGGAGATTGATAAAGTAAGGTGTGGCTTTAATGACACCACCAACTAATATACCGCCAGAACCATCTATGATATCGACCTTCAAGTCAGCATGTGGTCGAACTAATACGCCACCAGAGCCGAAGTCATGTGTACCATTGGGGGTAATCCCGCCAATGAGCAAGCCGCCGCTGGGCACTTCAATGTATACTTGGTTTCCTATACCGCCAAGGACTGCACCACCTGATCCAACTTCAAAGTAAGGATTGACTTCAGATTCACCACCAAGGAGGGCACCACCGGAACCGACAGCAGATTGGCCACCAGATGGAGTTGGGCTACCACCAGATATTGCACCACCGGCTGCTTCGCCTTCTAGATTGATAAAGTAAGGTGTAGCCTTTGCTTTCCCATTGACTTGAACGCTTCCTTGTCCGAAAAAGAAATCGTTACTTTCAGTGTAAGTTAATCCTGATCCCGAAAAGGTAACAGTGACTTTTATGCTATCAACCTTACAAAGTGCTGATCCTTTTCCACTATCATGGGCAACTAAACCTGCACCAAATTCGAAAGAGTTGATATCAGCAGCAGTCAGGCCGGAATGTCCAAGGGCCGCTGGGGTTCCAGAAAATGATGGGAAAAATGGACCGTCGCCAAGCAGATTAAATTGGAATACTGTTCCAACACCACCAAAGTATATAGCCCCGAACCATCTGACCCAGTCGCCTCCACTTTGAGAGATAATATTATAATCTACTTGAATATTATCAATCGAGTCTATTCCGTCAGGTAGATTAAAGTGATGATCTCGACTTCTTAAAATTCTAGAAGTTCTGGACTGGAATGCTTCAGGAAGATCATTTTCTTCTTCTTGGATAAGCTGAACATCCGCAGTTAGACCTTCTTCTCCGTTTATATTTTGGGGGTTGATCCAAGTTGCATTCCCAGATAGACCGGGAGTAAAGTCATTTAGTCCATCACCGGGATATCTTGTTTCAGGGGTAGTCATACTCTTATATAGAACGTGCAATAATAAAAAGGAATATTACTGATGAGTTATATTGAGCCAGATTTTAAGAAATACGCTGCTAGGGAATATGGTGAATTCGGCAGTAGGTTTGGGGAACGGGGATTAGTCAAGTATTTGATGGATACTATTGATAAAACCAGTGAATTTACTGACAAACCCCCATATCTTGTAGAGATAGGGGTTCATCCTTATGAGTGCAATACTTTGTCGTTAATTCAAGATGAAAAATGGGAAGGAATTTGGATTGATGCAGAGCCAAAGCCCGTTGCAGAAATTGATGGATATACTCGTTTTCCTATTCAAGAGCATATAATCACAACTGACAATATCAATCCAATATTGGCCAAGAATGAGGTTCCTTGGGACTTTGATTTATTCTCTTTGGATATTGATGGAAATGACTATTGGATATGGAAGATGATGGTGTTTTCCCCCCGTGTAGTCATAATTGAATACAATCCCCATCTAACCATCAATGAATCTAAGGTGATTGCATATCACGAGAGATTTCAGTGGCGAGGAGATCGATTTTATGGAGCAAGTCTTAAAGCTTTGAATAAATTGGGCATCGATAAAGGCTACACTTTAGTTTGTGCTTATGCTCATAATGCCGTGTTTATAAGGAATGATTGCATTGATAACCCAGAAGATTTCAAATATGAAGAAATATACGAATATTTCCCTGTTCATCCTTTTTCAACGCCCAATTCAATCCTTGAAGAAAATCAAGAGTGGATAGATGTATAATCTTACTTCTTCCAGTAGGAAGGCAATGGCGGCAAACCACCTGTGCCCGCTCTAGGGATTAAATGTGGTCGACTCTGATAAAATCTTCTATTGGAGTCATCTTCAAGACGTTGCCATTTTAGTTCAGGATTTTCGAATTCAGCAAGACTTTGTGCTCTTTGTTTAGGAGACAAGCTAGAGTATTTTTCTCTTGCGACCCAGCCCATTTTTGCCCACATTCTTCCAAAAGCGACTGCTTTTCGATATCTTTCTTTTTGAGCAACTTCTTCGGCTTCCCATTCAGCAGTTCGAACATATGCTTTAATTAACATTGATGCGTATTCTGGGGATGCCTTAAATTCAGCATATGACTTGTATCGGACACCATTGTGAACGATTCCAGATTTTGGATTTGGGGACAAAATACCTTTGTCAATTAAACCTTGCTTCCTTTTTTCGATAGCCGCTCGCCTTTCGGCCATGCTAAGTCGGGCTTCAAGTCGGTCAATATAGTCAGGCTTAGCATCTCTTCTTGCTTTGGCGTCATCTTCAATAGCCCAGCGAAGTCGAATTCTTTTGTCAATGTTGTCAAGATATTCCCCGTAGGCATCTTGGGTTCTTTGTTGAAATTCCCCAAGAGCTTCTAGCTCGGCAGCGTGACCACGCAATACTTGCCCAACCCCTCGCAGTTCGGCACTTCGGCCTGAATCTGCGGCTCCAAACCAAGGATTTTGGGCTTGTGCTGTAATTGTTGCCCCAAATAGGATTGCGGCTGTTAAGATGAGTGTTTTCATGTCAAACTCCTAAGCTGTATAAAATGGCATCTCCTGATAGTCGTCTACATCATCATGAGGAAAAATGTCACGACGGGTAGTAGTGGGCTGGCAGAAACGATTCTCGGTCTGATTACCCGGTACTTGTGGCCTTCCACTAGGTAGTCCGTTGTGTTCGAGTCCGGGGATTCCGGGGATTCCTGTAGCTGGAAACGTAGCCTGAGAGTTCATTTTGTTGCCACCCCAGCCCCCTTTCCTTTCACGAACAGCAATGTCAATCTCATTGTTTGATTTCCAACTGGTCGGGAAAGCTATTTTCCCACACCGACCGCAAATCAAGTTAAGGTCATCGTCGAATGAGTAATTAGCATCATTTTCAATTGTTTCCCCGCAATTCGGGCATTTTCTTGGCTGCATCAAATTATCTCCCCATATAATGTAGAAACTTCTTCCAAATTCTGCAACTGAGTTTTTTTCCTGAAATCGATTTTACATTGGGCTGATTTTTCGTACAATAGACATGAAAGGAACAGAAATGAACGAAAAACAACAACTCATGGATTCAAAAGAACTGATGGGAGCAATCAATAGCTTCCCTGAAATTAAGATTGCCGTTGCAATTACTGGAGGCGGCACATCTGCTATTGGGGAAATGTTGCGGCATGGGGGTTCGTCTGATTCCGTTCTTTATGCCCATGTTCCCTATTCCCCTTCAGTTACCGAACAGTATCTGGGTTGCTGCCCAGAAGATAAGCTATGTTCTGCTGCTACCGCTCGAATGTTGGCCATGAAAGCATACGATGACGTTGTTCAACATCATGGCTATGAAGAGGGCGTTTATCCCGTTGGCATTGGGGCTACTTCTGCTCTTGGCAAAATCGAAACAGAGCGTGCAGGAAGAGAACACAAGATTTATGTCGCTGTCCAAAACAGAGAAAAGACTATTACATACACGCTTTTCTTGACTGAGCCACGTTCTCGTGAAGAAGAAGAGAAGATAAACGAGGGGCTGATTCTCTCTGCTCTGGCTGCTGGATGCAACATTGATTGTCCAATTAACGTCAAGGAGTTGTCAGAAACCCTCAACATCAAGACTGATGAAGGTGATTTGTTGGAATTGATCTTGTGTAACGAACATCCTGCTGTTGTTTACAGTCGTGGCTATGTCGTGCCAGTCAAAGGTAATAATCATGTTGACCTGTTGTTTCCAGCCTCGTTCAATCCACTTCACGATGCCCATCTAGGCTTAGCCAAGATTGCTTCAGAAATATCTGGTCATCCTTGTCACTTTGAAATGACCATCGCAAATGCGGACAAGGCACCCCTAGACTACACAGAGATTTATCGTCGTTTTGAATCCTTTGACGAGCAGGAATGGGAAGGTGATCTTTGGGTTACTCGACTCCCTACTTTTGTGGAAAAAGCTGAATACTTTGCTCCAATTACATTTGTAGTGGGAGCAGACACTGTTGGAAGGATTTGTGACCCTCGCTTTTATGGTGGATCAGAAACTAAGATGTTAGCTGCTCTGCAACGGATGTCAGATTTAGGCACAAAATTCATGTGTTTTGCAAGAAAAATTGATGGGGAGATAATCGAAGCATTTTCAAGCAATCCTCCTGAAGTTTTTATTCAGATGGCTACAGCTATTGACTCAAGTGTTTTCGCAAGCAGTATTTCTTCAACGGAGATTCGACGTGGCAGTTAAAGCAGGTACAGGAATTATCATTCGTAAAGGCAACAAGATTCTCGTGGGACGCCGAAGAGGTTCTCATGGGGCTGGCCGTCTTTCCTTTCCCGGTGGTCATATCGATGAAACCGATCCTACTCTGGCTTTTCAGGTTGCTCGTGAAGCAATGGAAGAAACAGGAATGGTGGTCGAGATGGTCCCAGTTGATGGTCGAGATGACTTGTTCACGACGTTTGATATCATTGAAGGCAACAGCTATCTCTGCTCATACATCGTCGCCGACTATGTCAGTGGCGGCAATTCTGTTGGCCCGAACGGGACATACAGTGCGACAGAACCAGACAAGTGCGACGGTTGGCAGTTTGTGCCCCTTGATGAACTTGCGGAAACAGTTCGCAATGAAGAGCCAGATCAAGATTGGGTTCCTATCGATCGCATTCTTCACTACCGTTCCATCCTCGGACTTTGATTTCAGGGAAAAATTGTGAGTGAACCAACCAGAATTCTTTGTCCCCCACGCCCAAAGGGTAAGCTTGACCCACTACGTGAGTTGAGCCAATATGACCAGTCAGGTAAGTGGCTGGGCCAACGTAAGTTCAATGGTGTCCGCACTTTGTTGTGGGTGGGACCACAAGGAGAGATCAAACTTTACGACCGATATCTTAAGAATCACAACTATAGTTTGACTTCTCGACAAAGTTCCCATATATTGAACAGTCTGAACACCACGGCAGGGAACGAATATTGGTTTGACGGCGAGCATCTTCACGCTAAAACCAAATCCATCAAAGACACTTTGGTTCTTTTTGATGTTCTATGGGCTGGTCGCTTCTTGTATGGTACGACACAGACTGATCGTTTGAGTCTCCTTTCCTCTCTGTGTGGCAATCCTCAATCGCTGGAATCGGGGGGCAGAGCGATTGAGGTTGGCACTGGTTTGTGGATGGCAGAGGTTTTTTACACAAATTTCATGCAGCATTATAAGGAGGCACTTGACTCAGATTGGTGCGAAGGACTAGTCTTGAGGCAAAGAAATTCAAAGTTAGATACGCCTTGCAGGAAAGTCAATGAAGAAGTAAGGTGGCAAAAACGAGTGAGGAAGCCCTCAAAATCTTACACCCATTAAAACTTCAGAACAGCCCAAAGGATTGCGATGAAAACCATTTACGAAGTATCGACAGATTTTGTTCAAGTCCCGCCAGAAGAAATTACCGTCGCCGTTGCATCAGACCCAACAGCAGAAGGTTATGATTCTTCGGTGTATGAATTCAGCAATCCTCGTGGGAGAGAGAAAGGTGGTGGTTTCGACAAGGGGCCAATGGAAGAGTTGGCTGAATCCATCACCAAGTATGGTTTGCAACAGCCAGTTCTAGCTAGATTATTCGGGGATACTCCTCAACTGATCGCTGGCGAACGGCGGCTGCAAACCATTCTTAGACTGGTTCAGCAAAAAACTCTTGTGTATAACAAGCACATACAAGAAATGGAGACAGCAGACAAAGTTTACGCTACTATCCCTGTTAGTCTCATGGATGACTGTAGCGACGACACAGCCTTATCATTGGCAGTGGATGAGAATGAACAGTCTCAACCTTTGACCCCCAAGGATCAGGTTCGATTGGTTGAAGATTTGATTGAAGTCGGATTGTCGCCCAATGAAATCTGTGAGCGTCTAAACAAAAATCCTGCTTGGGTTAACCACACAATTCACTTCAAGGATTCTTTGCCAGAAGCCTGCTTTGAAGCCTTAATGGCTGGAGAAATCACTCGACACGTCGCCACTTCGCTTCTGAAGTACAAAGAAGATGAACGTCAAGAAATTTGGGACGATGCTCGTGCCGCCCTTACCGGCAGGCAGCAGGAGAAAAGGGCAGAGTTAGACGCCAACGTCGAAGCAGCGGAAGGCAATGTCGAAGTTGCTGAGGCAAAACAAGAACTTGCTGATGATCTTGGTATCGATGAAGAAGATGCGATTCAAGCTTCTGCCGAAGCAGAAGAGGAATTTGAGGCTGCAACTGACGCCGCCGCAGAATACGAAGAGTCTTCTATGACTGGTGGGGATATCGCTGCTGCTGGTACTTCTACTGGCAAGAAGCCAAAGACTCCTGCTGCTTTCCCTAAGAAGCAGATCGAACTGAAATATATTGATCCTCTCCGTGCAGCATTGGGGATCGAGCCGGGTTTGGAGACAGACGAAAATTTCAAGTACAAAGATTCTGTGACAGGCAAAATCTTCCCAAGACACATTCTCCAATGTTCTCTGGACACGTCTGAAGGTATCATGAATCAGGATGCCGATGTGTTTGAGGTCTTGAGAGAACTCATGTACGAACTTGGCAAATGGGATCGTCCTGAAGGTGCTGGAGAAACGGACATTAGCGAAGAAGACATCCCAGAAGACTACGACACACCAGAGTATGATGAAGAAGCAGAAGAAGAGGCCGCTGGTTGATGCCGCCTTTGACCCCGATTCTGAAGGATTACGAGTAAATCTCGATCCGTTTGAATCTGAGGCGTCAGAATTTAATTGCGGAGAGCGGGTTGTCAATCGACAACCCGCTCTTTTTTTTGTTGAACGTCATATATAGGGTAATGTTAAACACATGTCCAAATTGTGGGTACAAATTACCCGAAGAGATCAAGGATGGGATTGCATTTTGCCCGACGTGCAACAGAATCGTGCAATCCACATTATACGAGCGACTTCTAGGTTCAGGGCACTATGCCCGCCGCAACAACATCAACAGCGTACAGCAGTTGCAGTTTGACCAGTCACTGACCGAAGAAGAAGCGATTCTTGTCAATGCATTTATCATAGAACACCAATACAGTCACCAAGAATTTGATGAGGCACTGAAGAAGCTGGGCCTTAGCTGAAGTGCTATATTGCTATTGCAAACCTATTTAAATTGGTTTATATTTATCTATATGAGAATAAACCTATTTGCTGGGCCTTGCAGCGGTAAGTCTACGATAGCTGCACGTATATTTTATGAGTTTAAGGTTAAAAACTATTCTATTGAACTCGTTTGTGAATATATTAAGAAGTGGGCTTATGAAGATCGTAAGCCAAAATCATTTGACCAGACCTATATCTTTGGGCATCAGCTTCATTCTGAAGATTTGGTGGTCCAGAGTGGCGTCAAGAATCTTGTCACAGACTCTCCAATTTTCATGCAAGTTTGTTATGCTAAGCGGCATGGATACTCACTGTGGGAGACGCATCTGGAGCAAGCAAAAGTTTTCGAGGAGAAAAATCCTTCTTTAAATATTTTCCTTGATAGAACTGGCATTGAATACCAAGAGTCAGGTCGCTATGAGGATCATTCTCAGGCCATTTGGATGGATGGCCAAATTCGTGAGTTTATGGATGAACATATCCAAGATTATTTAACCTTCCGTACAACAGATGTAGATGATATATTGTCTGCTGTTGAGGAAACACTAAGTTAGGAAAAAAGGTATGATGAGAATTATTTTTGCTTTGATGATTTCTATTGGTATTGCGAGTGTAGCTTTTGCTGAAGCTCCTGTTGAGAAAAGGAGAGTTTGGCCTCGTCAATCTAACTGGGTATTTGACGATCCACAAGGAGCGAATGCCCTTGTAACAACAACAAAGGTTGAAGGAAAAGAACTGACGAGACAAGTTCAATACTTGAAAAGGTTCCAAGCTTCCGACAGCCAGTACATGGGCAGAACTTCTATGATGAAGGTCGCCAGAACTCAAGAAGATTTTGATGCTATCCTGAAAATCACTGGCGACTATGTCATCCCTCGTAAGTTGGATTTCGATAAGGAAGCATTTATCTTTGTCTTTGCTGGCAAAAAAGATGCCAATTTCAAAACAATGGTAGAGGTGGCTGATGTGGATCGAAACGACGGTCCAATTCGTAAAGAAAACTTTGTCGTTGATTCATGTCTTGTGAGAGTCGCCATTGATCATAATTCTTCAGGGGAAAATCCAGCATATTCGCCTTGGACGATGATCCGTGTCAATAAAGAGACATTTTTCAAAAAATATCCCATGACAGAAGACACCAAATTTGTGCTGATTGAATCTCGGTCATTCTTGAAGGTAGAATCAGAGGTATCAGTTACTAATGATGAAAATTGACGGAAATGAGATTGCAAGGAAGATACGCTCTGAGATTTCGAAAGAGGTCTCAGAGCTATCCGATCCGCCAGTTCTTGGTGTAATTTTAGCAACAAGAAATCCCGGCAGCGAAATTTACGTTGATCGGAAGATGAAGGCTTGCAAAGAGACAGGGATTCAATCAATCCTAGTCAAGACAAGTTCTGTTGACGAAATCAATAAAACGATCGATACTTGGAATCAAAGAAAAGAAGTGAATGGAATCTTGCTTCAACTCCCTGTAGATGGTCTTGATGATCCATCAGAATTATTTTCTCTGATTGATCCGTTGAAAGATGTTGATGTGTTTCATCCTGTGAACACAGGGTTGCTGTGTCAGGGAAGACCTCGATATAAGCCCTGTACGCCTCATGGGATCATTAAGATGCTGGAGCACATCAAAGTCCCTATCCTTGGGAAAAAGGTGACTGTGATCAACTCCAGCAACGTGGTGGGCAAGCCACTGTCTAACCTGTTAATTCAAGAAGGCGGAACAGTCACAGTATGTCATGATAGGACTCCTCCGCACATTCTTTATGCTGCGTGTCAAAATTCGGACATTATCGTGGTAGCGGTTGGAATCCCGGAATTTCTTAAAGTTGAGATGGTTCGTCCGGGAACAGTGGTAATTGACGTTGGGATCACTAGAATTGGCAAAAGAGTTGTTGGCGACGTTCACAAAGACGTATCTCAAGTTGCTGGGGCTATTTCTGGCGTTCCGGGTGGCGTTGGTCCTTGTACTGTGGCGATGCTTCTTCATAACACACTTCAGGCGTATAACCTTCAAAACTCTGAATCGGTTTTACATTGACCAATTTTTTCGTATAATGTGGAATGAAAGGTGAAATAAAATGAGTGATGCTTTAAGACTTTACGGACTCGAAGGCAGCCGAGAGTACGCCCAGCAGGTCGCTGATGGCATGGGCGTTCAATTGACGCCACATCGTGAGGAATATTTCGAGGATGGAGAGGCGTACATTCAGTCAGCTCCCAATATTCATGGCAATGTTCGTGGTTGTGATGCGTTTGTAATTCAGTCTCTGTACAGCAACACAACGGAGTCAATCGCTGATCGACTTCAAAAAATGTTGATCTTCATTGGAAGTCTCAAGGATGCGTCGGCAGCACGGATTACAGCCGTGATTCCATATTTGGGTTATTCCCGGCAAGATCGCAAAACAGAATCCAGAGCACCGATTACAACGAAATACATCGCTCAGCAATTTGAGGCTGTAGGATGCAATCGTGTTTTGACGATGGATGTTCATAACCTTTCTGCTGAGCAAAATGCATTCAGAAACTGTCGATTTGATCATCTTGAAGCAAAAGCCGTTCTGTCAGAATATGTCGCAGATAACATTGAAGCGAAGCGAATTGCTGTGCTTTCTCCTGACTCTGGAGGTTATCTAAGAGCACATTTATTTCGAAATAAGCTTGCAAAGCTCTTGAAAAGAGACATTGAGATCGTACAATTAGACAAAGTAAGAGTGGATCGAAAGGTTATCGCTAATCGAATTGTGGGCGAAGTCGAAGGTGTGACGGTTATTCCTTATGACGACATGATTGCTTCTGGCGGCACACTTGAAAAAGCAGTTGACGCAGTTGTGAAGGGTGGCGGCGAAGTCTGGGGTGTTGCTGCGACTCATGGGTTATTTGTTGGGTCAGCTAATGAAAAAATGGCAAACCCCAACATCAAACGTATTGTTGTTTGTGACACGATTGAACCATTTCGCCTTAACAAAGAGATCAGGAAAAAAGTTCATCTTGTCGAAACAACACATCTGTTTGGGGAAGCCATTCATCGTATCCATTCAGGCACTGGCTCGCTTAGCGAGTTGTTACGCTAGTTCAGCAAGAGGTGTCGAAGATGGGATTAGTTCGCTTCGAAGGATGGTTACACTGTTGTCAGCGTCTATCCCCAACCGAACTTTGTTGTGATCAATCCTCACAACAGTTAGCTCAATGTCCTTCAGTCCTTCGACTTGGAGAATAATTTTTTGGTCTGGTTTCCTTGATAATACAAGCATGATCTTCCTTTCTTCATGTGAAATATAGGGGCTTCAGAAATAGAATAGTAATTTCTTAAAAAAAACTAGAGAAGTTACTTTACATCGGATCAAAATATCGTATAGTTGGAAAACAAACATCGTCAAGAGAGCCAGACTTCCTCCTTGATGATCCCTTAATGAAGTCACATTTTCCAAAAGGAAGAAACCCGCTATGAATGATTTTCGAACACAGGCCGTGCTGCATCAGCAACTGGCCACCAAACTGGAAGAAGCCGCTGCAATTGAAGACCAGATCGGCACTGCTGCCGTCGCTACTGCTCCGAAGGCAAAAGCTAAGGCTGCACCGGCAAAGTCAGGAGCGAAGCGTGGACGGCCTAAAGGCTCTAAGAACACGGTCAAGGCTCCGGCTCCGGCTGCAAAGGCTCCAAAGGCTCCAAAGACCACAAAGACAGGTCAGGGTCGCCGGAATGGTACTAAGTCCATGAAAGACATGGTCGTTGCTGCTTTGACTGGCAAGAAGGAAGGTCTCGTCCTTCCAGAAATCGTCACCAGTATCCTCGCCAGTGGCTACGAGACCAAGGCCAAGTCGCCTGTCGATGTCGTCTATCAGGCTGTGTATAAGCTGATGAAGGACGACAACGTCGCTGATGACCAGAAGGTCGTTAAGGAAGGGAAGTGTTACAAGCTTGCAAAGGCTGCGTAACACAATCCCCACTGATTTTGCGAAAAGCCTGACTTGGTTTGCAAGTCAGGCTTTTATTTTTTTGAGTTTGCCCCTATAATAGGGTAAGGCAATACCGCCACAAATTGATTTTTAAGGAACGTGAAGAAGATGGCAGAAGGAATTATTAAGAAACTCACCGACAAAGGATTTGGCTTTATTGATGTAGGAGAAAAGAGCGATTTGTTCTTTCACGCATCAAACCTTGAAGGTGTTCAATACGACGAGTTACAGGAAGGCCAAAGAGTTTCTTTTGACGAAGGAGCAGGCAGAGAAGGCAAACCACGGGCTGAGAATGTCCAAGTAGTTTGATCTAAGCTAAAACTGCGACTTTCGAGAGTTGTGGTCACTAGGCGAAAATACCTCAGCTTTGGCCGAGGTTTTTTTGTATCCTTTTCTCTTATAATGCATGTTGACCACCAATATGCCAAAAGTGAGTTGTTGCCTCTGCACATATGATCGATATGAACTCTTTAGAAAGAGCGTAGATTGTTTCTGTAAGCAGACTTACCCCAATAAAGAACTTGTAATTGTCACAGAAGGCCCGAGAGACTTTAAACAGCAAGTTTCTGCCCTCTTGGAAGTTAAACGCCGGGATGACATCAAAGTTGTCTTTCTCGAAGGAGAGCGAACGCTAGGTGAGGTTCGCAACATATCCATGAGAGAATCGACTGGCGATCTTTATTGTCAGTGGGATGATGATGACTTCAATCACCCTAAGCGGCTTGCTCTTCAAATTAAACAACTAATTAAAGAAGATGCCTTTGCTTGTTTTCTCCAAGATCAGCTTCATTATTATTGGGAAGACAATGCTGTCTATTGGGAGAAGTGGGCTTATGATGGTGCCCCTGAGCGTTGCAATTGGATTCCCGGTTCGATCATCATGAAAAAGAATGATCGTTACAAGTATCCAGAGACTGGCCCAAAATCTCGTGCATCTGAAGATGTTGTGTTAATCGATCAATTGTGGAGAGATTATACTGTCAATGGATTAAAGATCACAAAGCTATCTGATCATGGGTATCTTCATGTCTATAGTTTTCATGGCTCAAGAGAAAATCATACTAACACATTTGGCAAAGATCATCACATGTGGCTTTCGCAGAACTGTAGCCACACCTGTGAGTACATGCGAGAAAACAAAAAACTGTTAGAAAGCTCTTTAGACTATATTGGCATGCGAAGAAAAATAGATGTTATGGGAAAAGAAGGATTGGCATTTGAATATGATAAAAATAGATCATGAAATTACATGTGTTTGTGTGACAAAGGACCGTCCTAAGTTATTGAGGGATAGTATCCAATCTTTTGTTGATCAAACCTATACAAATAAGAATTTGTTGATTGTGTCCCAAAGCATACCAGAAATCAACAAAATGATTGAAAAACAAATCGCTAATCACGGTAGATCAGACATACGACTTATAGAAGTTAGCAGAGAGTTATCATTGGGAGAAATGAGGACTTGCGGGGCATATGAAGCGTCGGGCGACATAGTTTGTCAATGGGATGATGATGATTTCTGTCACCCCAAGAGGCTCAGTACGCAATATGCAGCCTTAATTAAAGAAGAGGCTATCATCTCTGTATACGGGTCTCATCTTCATTTTTACGAGAAGTCTAGAGAGATTTATTATGTCGATTGGGCAACCGAACCGGGGGAAGATTGGCAACGTTGTTTGAGTGGCACCATGATGTTCTTCAAGAAGATAAACAATCAATACTTAGGAATTGTTGATAATTTCCCCATCCAACAAAAAGAAGAAGACTTAGGCTTTATCCAAAAGTCATTTTTGGAATATCCTTATGCTATTGTGCCTCAAGGTTATCAATACGTGTATGTTTATCACGGCGATAATACTTGTAGTGAAGAACATCATAAGAATTTCATAGAATCAAAGTATGTGTATACAAAAGAAGAGATGTGTGCCTTATTGCCACACATCTCTCAATCATGTACAAACATCAGACGACCGATCCGTGTTATGGGATCAAACGGCCTAGCATTTGTCCTGTCGTCCTGTGAGAACAGTGCTATGGAACAAACCAATAAAGATGTTCAGCAACTGATCGCAACGGCCCAAGAAGGGATTATCTAATATCAAAGTGGATTTTGCCATTGTTGAAATGGAAGCCACTTCTAGGACTGTAGTAACTACCGTATCCGTGACCATGACTACGGTGGCCATAGCTAGGACGGTAGCTGTGACTAGGATAGCTGTAGCTAGGACGGTAGCTGTGACTAGGATAGCTGTAGCTAGGACGGTGACCATAGCTCGGACGATAATAGCTAGAACGGGAGCGATAACTAAAGCTAAAGCTAGGATTTGAGGCCAAAGTATGACCAAGAATGATCCGGCTTTTTGGGGCCTCGGTTTCTTCGGCATTTGTAAACCCAGCAGGGATCAACATTGCAGCCAAAGCAAATAATAAACAAAATCTAAACATATTTTCTCCCATTTTTAGAAATTTTTAAGGTTACATTCTTCCATAAATTTTTATTTTTTATTTGGACTGTACCATTTTCATCAATTCTGTATTGTGGGATTTTAAATTCATCAAGTGCTACAAACAACTCAGCCTCCATTTTGTTAAGGTTGCTATGTTATATAGTAGTAAACCACAAGCAATTAATGGGAACTATCTGTTGATAACATGAGTTTTTTAACATTGTCTGTGCAAAAACCATGTTCCCCACGAGTAATAAATTCGTAGATCATCCCAGTAATTGTTGAGGGCTTTGTAAAAATTTGAATTAAATTGTCGTCAGGACAAGTTAAAGGTCTCTCTGAACAAAATTCAGCATAACCTTTCTCTTTCCATTTCTTCATTGTATCCTCTACGCTTGAAACTTGGTAGGCCAGATGATGAATGCCGCCAACTCCACCTCTTTCGTTAACCCATTTCTCTACGATAGAACCGGGTTGCCCTTCTGATACAAAAATCTCAGGGGCCATATGATAATTAACTTCAGGCTCAAAACAAAATGCAGCACATTTCCACATGTCAGCTATAGTTGTCGCACTGGTGTAGTCTACTGGAGAAGTAGGCTTCTCAGGCGGTTCTAAAGCTGTGCATTCACAAGTTGAGCCATCTTCAAATTTGAGGTCAAAGGAAGTTTGCTCTCGGTAGCCAAATGCATCCTTAAAGAACTGTATGGTTTTTTGCTTGTCTCCTACTCGATAAGCGATATGATCCAATCTAATGACAACCCCCTTAACTAAATGCGTCGACACACTATTATAGTCTCAGGAGAAATATAATGAAGCATAAATGTCTAGTACCAATTGGCCAAAGAGTGAGTTTCTATGTGCCAGCCAAAAAGCTGGAAAAAAAGTACCAGCAGGGAGCTATGCTGAAAACTGCCAAGTTGATATTTCATGATTTTTTCATAAAGAACTACAACGCATATACAGTCGATGTTCAAGAAGCCCAAGGTTTTTGGAGAAAAAATTATGATGAAGAGGAGATACAAGATAATTCTGTAAGGTATGAAGTCTCCTTTGAGGATAAGGCGGAAGAATTCATTGATTTTCTCTCTGAAATTTGTGAATTGATAGGAGAAGAATGTATTTATTTGACAATGGGACCGAACTCGTATCTGGTGACTCCAAGCTCGACGCCTACAGAACAGAAATCCTAGAAGAACTCTTAATCGCTGATGAGTTTACTGGAACTAAAACAATTGAAGTTCCGATTCGACTTGATATATTGATGGTCGTTAAAGATCAGCTTGAGTATGTTCAGCAAAGCATTGAGTCTATAAGAGAGAATACAGAAAGCTATCATCTCTATGTTTGGGATAATGGCTCTCAACAACCCACCAGAGATTATCTTCGGACTGTTGAGCGGGAGATGAATGAAGCTGGCCAGTCAATGACTCTTTGGCGTGAGGAAACTAATCATGGCTTCCTCAAACCCAATAATCGTTTGGCTCATATGGGCGATGCCGACTATATCATTCTTCTGAATTCAGATACAAAGGTACACAAAGGTTGGGAGAGAGCATTAATTGGATTTTTGGAGAAAAATTCAGAGTATGCTGCAACCGGCTTCATGGGCGGACTTGTCGACAAAGAAGGTAAAGGAGTGCGAACCGGCGTCGGGGAAGAGATAGACTTCATTTGTGGCTGGTGTTGTTGCTTTGCTCGTGGTATATACGACAGGTTCGGATTGTTCGACGAGAAGAACCTACGATTTGCCTATTGCGAAGACGCTGACTTCTCTTTTCGTTTGAAGGAAGCTGGACTGAAAATTTATGCTCTCCATTTAGATTTGGCAGAGCATTTCGGAAATAAAACGGCAAAAGCAGTGAAAGCAGAAGGCCAAGACTTAGCGACGACGTTCGCCCACAACCATAACTACATCCAAAAAAGATGGTCACATTACTTAGAAAGTGAAAGAATCCTGTGTTAAGGAGCCTTCTTACAAGATCGTTTAAGATATTCACTTTGTTTAACATCCCTGTCTATCTGCACTCATCCTTCTTGATAGTGCTGGGACTGGTAGCTCTGTTTAGTCCACCAACAGGGGCATTGTTTCTAGCCGCTTATACATTTGTTTTGATGCATGAGTTTGGCCATTGTTTGGCAGCTAAATGTTGCGACCTAGAGGTTGTGTCGATAACAATGACGCCCGTTGGCGGCTTGGCTGCAATTGCCGATTTTAAGCACGACCCAAAAAAAGAATTATTGGTCACCTTTGCTGGCCCATTTGTTAATGCGGCTCTTATTGCATTTTTGTTTCCTTTTCTGCTGATGCCTCAATTGCTGCCTGCATGGCTGGGCAGTCTTGTCATGACAGCAATTTCAATAAATGTAACTCTTTTCATATTCAATATGATCCCTTGCTTTCCGATGGACGGCGGTCGCATTTTAAGAGCAACGTTAGCCTTGAAGTATGGAGACTTAGTCAAAGGGACAAGAATTGCTGTCTCAGTTGGAAAGGTGTTTGCTGTTGGTTTCATTATTCTAGGATTGTTTACTCTCAGCATCATGCTCGTTGCTATTGGAGTAATAATGATATTCCTTGCAAAAGCAGAGTACACGGCATTGAGACAGTCTGAAGCTGTAGATATGGGCGACTTAGCAGAACAACTCAGAGCACGAGAAGAGCCGGATGTTAGATGACGTGCCAGTTCGTCGATTTACATTGGCCTTTTTTTTCGTATAATGAAGCTGATCCCCATTCCCCGTCTGCGGAATAGGTCTGAACTGTCTGAACTATTGGAGAACAATATGGCGACCCGAAAACGTGAAGAACATTGCGATTACTGTGGCAAATCAAACAGAGAATGTGGTGCCTTGGTGACCGGGGAAGCACGAAAAGATCAAGGAAAAGACACCTCATTTATCTGTGAAGGGTGCGTCACCCTTGTGCAGAGAGTAATCGAAGCTGATGAAAAAAAGAGCAAAAAAAAGAGTGATCGACTCACTTTTGAGGAATTCCGCAAAACAATTCCTTCTCCGAAACAAATTGTCAAGCATCTTGACTTGCATGTGATTGGTCAAGAGAAGGCGAAAAAACATCTCTCCGTTGCCTGCCATGACCATTACATCCGACTTTATTCCATCGACGATGGCGATGAAGAAGTCGAAATCGAAAAATCAAATGTCTTGCTGGTTGGCCCAACAGGTTCAGGAAAGACACTGCTCTGTCGGGTTCTTGCTAATTTCCTTAATGTCCCATTTGCCATCGGTGACGCTACGTCAGTGACCGAAGCTGGCTATGTGGGTGAAGATGTGGAGAATTTACTCCTGAAATTGCTTCGTGAAGCTGATTTTGACATTCCTCTTGCAGAAAAAGGAATGATGATGATCGACGAACTTGATAAGATTCGTCGTTCAGGAGGCAATGTTAGCATTACTCGTGATGTAAGCGGCGAGGGCGTACAGCAGAGCCTCTTGAAGATGCTTGAAGGTACGACAATGAATATTCCTCCGCAAGGCGGCAGGAAGCACCCTGAGCAGCAATTCATTGAAATGGACACGAAGGACATTCTCTTCATCTGTGCAGGAACCTTTACTGACATCAATGCGATTATTCGCAAGAGGATGAACAAGAAGGCGATTGGCTTTGGTGCTGAAACTCTCGAAGAAGCTGAAAAGCGAGACGAGTGGATCATGCAGCACATGACTAATGATGACTTGGTTGAATTTGGGATGATCCCTGAATTGATCGGTCGTATTCCGGTGATTGCCCCACTTAAAGAACTTTCTTTGGGCGATCTCTGTCATGTCTTGACTGAGCCGAAGAATTCCTTGATCCGCCAGCAGAAAAAACTCGTTGGCATGTATGGTCACAAACTTACCTTCACGGACGGAGCGATTGAAGAGATTGCTCGTGAAGCGTTGAAAAGAAAGACCGGGGCAAGAGGGTTGCGTGGAGTCATTGAAGAGATCATGCTGCCTCTCAAGTACAATTTGCCTGAACAGGACCACCAATCCATTGAAATCACGGAAGCTGTCATCAAAGGGGATGAGCAAGTTTTTCCCGATAAAGAGGCTGCTTGATTTTACATCGACTGTTTTTTTCGTACAATGGTTCAAGACGATCCCACCCAAGAAGATGGGTGGGATGTCTTGGATCAAGGAATTGAAATGACAAAATCATTGGTTTTTATCTACGGAACCTTGAAGCAAGGTCAATGTCGTGCTGGCTCAATGTTGCCATCAAGATACTTGGGCATCGCTTCAATAACTGGATACTTCACCATGTATAATGCAGGGTCTTACCCAGCATTAGTCTCTGATGAAATCCCCGCAGATCGACGTGTTCGTGGTGAACTATATGAGTGTGATGAGGATATGTTGAGGGACTTAGATCAAATTGAAGGGGTTCCTCATCTTTTTAATCGTGCCTACGTGAAGTTGGATGAAATTAATTTGTCCCATCTTCCGACAACTGAAGACACTTATTGGATGCTTGAAGAAAAGAGAGCGATCTCTTACGTTTATGTGGATCAGGAACGCCTTATTGAAGAGGCGGAACTGATTGAATCTGGTTTCTGGACCGACGATTTAAAGAAAGCTTAATCAAATGCCGAAGTCTGCTGTAGTTGGATTGTTGTTGGCGTCATTGTCCTTGTTGCTGGCGGGAGCATGATTGGCACGCTCAATGGGGAGCCTCATACTGATGAACCACCTACTGAAGATGAAATGCTCTATACTGATTTAGAACCAGACTTTGACGGCGAATCCGCCTTGGAAACAGCCGTAAGTCGTGTTAACAAGGCTACGAAGAAAATCAACATAACACCAAAACCCAAAAAGAAGAAAAAATGAAACCTTGGTTCAGAATCATAAGCGATGTCCACGGACCTCACAATGTTTCAAACTACCTGAAAAGAGCCAGTGAGGCTGAGTATTCCTTGCAACTTGGGGATTTGTCTGGACACAACTACAAGTTTCTCAGGCAGCTAGACCCGAACCATCACAAGGTAATTGCAGGAAATCACGAAGTTTTCAATAAGGGAAGTGAGTGGTATTTTCGTGATATGCCTCACTTCCTTGGTAATTTTGGGATATGGTCGGTCCCTAATTTTGGGGAAATATTCTTTGTGCGTGGGGGAATGTCACTTAATTACAGGTCAAAGCAGGCTGATGGAACATGGTCTATTGAAGAAGAATGCACAGTAGCAGAATTACAAGAAGCAATTGAACTCTATGAGTTCTTGCGTCCTAATTTCGTGGTGACACACGAGTGCCCATTGAGGATAGTAGAGCACGTTGCTGACCCTATGGTGTGTCATCTCTTTGGTTACCCGCCCATTATACGCACAAAGACCAATCAAGCTCTTGATGCGATGATGGATATTCATCAACCAAAAACTTGGATATTTGGGCATTATCATCAATACTTTTCCAAGCGTGTAGATGGCACACACTTCGTTTGCCTCAATGAAATGCCGGAAAAAGGTCACTTTATTGACTTTCCCAGAGCAGGGCACAAAGAATCATCTGAATCTGATGATGCTGAACTCGATGCCCACAATGACCCAAATGATCCTTTTGAACTAGAGCTTGGAGGAATGGGATAAAGTAACTCTTATAAGGTATGGAAATTAAAAGGGGCATCAAATGGAGCTAAACACTTTTTGCGATTACCCTTTTAAGCGTGTACGCATAACGGCAGAAGGGCAAGTGAGCATGTGTTGCTTCCATCGATCTGGAAGCATAGGAAGCCTTGTCGAGAATACTTTTGATGAAATCTGGCACGGAGAGATAGCAGAAGAAATCAGAAGAGAGACAGTATCAGGGAAATTGCACACATTGTGTCAGCAACCCGGCTGTCCCTATATGACAAACGACCTAGAACCTCACAAATTTGAGTATAATGAATATCCTGTTACTATTGAGATTGATCTGCCTAATACTCATTGTAATGTCGGAGGATATAATCCCACTGAAAAACGCCCAGCATGTATAATGTGTGAGCGTAGTGATCCCAATTTCATCAAAGAAGTTGATTTGATGGAATTAGTATTGCCCAAAATCAAACATGTGATGCCTAATGTCTGGCAGCTACACATCCAAGGGATTGCAGAGCCATTTTGGCATGACCAAATTTACAAGATACTGGATATCCTAGATTTCGAAAAACATAAAGATCGAATTCAAATTACAACCACCACAAATGGAATCCTATTCAGAGAAGAGAATAGGAAAAGATGGCTTGATGCCGTCCCACACAGTGTTGTAGTATTTTCTATCGATGCCTCTACTCCCGATACCTTCTTTAAGGTTCGAGGCAGCATGAAGAATGTCTTTCCTCTAATTATCAAACATTTGCATGAGTATAGCCAAGAACGAAGACGTAATGACCAATGGGTAAAGATTCACAACAATATTAACACTATGAATGTCCAAGAAGTTATGGGCATGGTTCAGATAGGCAAATCAGCAGGAGTAGACGTAGTTGAGTTTAATCCTACCTCTGGATTTAAGACAGAAATCTTAGCCAATGAACTCAATGCCAAAGTCTTTAGGCGAGCACATCTTGAGATTATTGAGGAAGCCAGCCGTCTAGGCCAAAAGGTGGAGTTCATTCGTCCTTTAGACTTAGGATTTGCAGGCGGATTTGTTGAAGAAACAAGCTGGGAACCTGATCCAGATCGCCAAAGACTTGTTCAACTTGACTTAGGGAACATGGTCGGCAACAATCCTGATCACCACGGCAGAAGAATTTGATTTTACTTGCCTAATTCCATTTTACAAATCCATTTTTTTTCGTATAATGGGATTATGACATATTCAGCAACTGGCGATGAAATTCAGCGAGCGATTGAAATTGCTACTGAGATTCACAAAAATCAATACCGAAAAGGTGGATGTAAACCGCCTTACATCGTTCATCCTATCGCCGTCTTGAATAGGATGCTCCGCTGGGGCATTACTGATTCAAAACTTTTGGCTGCGGCTCCGCTGCATGACACCATTGAAGATGGTAAGTCCCCAGACGACATTGTCGCTCTGATTAAAGACCAGTGTGGTCAGGATGTGCTGGAATATACTTTTGAAATGAGTTGTCCTCCCGAATTGGACAAAAAACTCTACATGGAGTCATTCAAGACCAAGTCAGTCGGGGCACTGTTAACGAAGGTGTCTGATCGCCTCTGTAATGTTGATGATTTTTTCCACAGTCCATCAAAAGACTATGCTGGAAAGTATTTCAGAAAAGCTGATGTTGTTTTCAAAGCATTCATCGACAGAAAAGCTGAGATTGTCGAAGCTTTCGGGAAAAAAGTTTGGGCATCAGCCTTTTACGATTTCAAACAAACCGCCACGTACTTAGACTCGGATATAAAGTTCTATAGAACTCATGTCCAGTTTGAATAGGGAATGGAATGCCGCCAACGCTGCTCGCAACGGAACTTCAGAAAAGAATCAGAACTGACCCGTACACAAGGTCGTACATGATAGACGTTTCGATTGTCTCATCTACAGTTGTGCTAAAAGGGAAGGTTAATTCCTTTTATCATAAACAGATGGCAACTTGTGCCATGCAGGAAGAGATAAGAAATCATGCTAATTGTATGGCACATTTGTTTCAGCTTAAAAATGAACTAAGGGTGAAGTGATGGAGCCTGTCTACATTTTAATTGTTGGTATTACAATTGGCTTTGTGCTGGCTTCCAAGCCAGATGCATTGCGGAACCTGCCTGCTAAACAGTTTTCTTACGTGCTGCTCGGCTTAGCATCATTCGGGGCAACTTTCTTGCTTGGTTGGCCGGGTTTCGCCTGCGTAATGACCGCAGTTTTTCTCTATCTTATCTTTGGGTCTGATGAAGGGTCGAATGTCGCTAAGAGCTTCTTCGCCCCAATAACTGGATCAATCAAATGGTTGAGAGAAAGGCAATGGTTCGTTAAACCGAAAAAAGATTTGACTGCGAAACAATTATACAATGCAAAGGGCAAAATTGTCGATCCAACTGCTGATGTGCCGCCCGGTGGAGCTATGCCAAATACTGGACATGCCGTGCCACCCGAATCGGAAGCTATTCGATCTGACCAAGAGACATTTCTTGAAGATCAGCAGACTCGGGAAGACCTTGATTATTTGTTACAGGACCCGCCGCCACCGACAGAACCAGTTGAGACTACATGATGCATCCTTTTCTCCCCGCAGTAACATTAGTCATTGGTTGGGTTGTGGGCTTCCTCTGCTGTTGGAAGATGCATAAAGACCATAAATTGATGGAGTGCAAACATTGTCATGTTGGACAATTGAGTCTCTGTGACTGTGGCTGTGCCGCCAATGGAAACTCGATGTATGAATGTTCTAACATATTTTGTGATGGAACAGAATTTCAAATACTAGGCTGTCAAGAATGATTGTTCAAACCGTTATCGAAATGACAAAGGCTGTCGAGGCTGACCCAAAGATTGTAGAGAACGAAACGTTTGCAGCTTGCTGGAGATTTGCAGCTTGTGATTTTGCAAATTTTGCTCACAAATACAATGTGGGAAATGCTTCTGGCAATTTGCGGCAGTCAGGACGAAGCATAGATGGTCTTCTTAAAGCAATTAGAATAATGTCAAGGGATTCGTCTCAAATTGACCCCGGCACACCGGGCTTAATCAACATTAAAAGAGTGTTGTCTGATCTTAAGACAATTGCCTATAAAGCAGAATTTGAATTTGACAGGAATACTGTTCACATTAAGCCTGATAGCGATGTCAAAGTTTATGGAGCAAGGAAAGAATACGTTAGGAATTACGAACAATGAACATAGCAACTGGTGTTGGGCTTTCGGCGGGAGTATTCGCAGGCAACTTACTTGTTCATGGGCTGGTTTTCGATAACTGGGGCAAAGGGTTTGTCATAGGAACAATCGCTGCTCTTCTCGCTCTCGGATGCTATGCCGCTCTCCTTAAATATACGAACGAAAGTTGAAACACGGCCCTCTAGCTCAACCAGGTCAGAGCAGCGAACGGGAAATAACCATTTCCAAATTTCATAATTCGTTGGTTCTCGGTTCGAATCCGAGGGGGGCTATTTCAGTAACTGGTTAGACTTTCGAGTCTAATTTTTGAGTCCATAGCACTATATTATGTTATGGAAAATAAATGTACTTTCTGCGAGTGTGACGTGGCTCACGCTCCAGACAAAAGAAGCAAAACTGGAAATATATTTTGCGACAAGTCGTGTGCTGCAAAGTATAACAATAGAATTCATCCCAAAAAGCCGTCAGCAAGACAATGCGAATGTGGCAAAAAGGTAAGCAGAAGTACAAATCTCTGCATGGAGTGCTATAAAAAAAAGCACGCTACATTCAATAACAAACCATTAGGAGCAGTTGTAAAAGAAGGAATTGGCCCTAACAAGTATGCTTACATTAGAACTTTGGCTAGAAGATGCTACAAAGAAGCATCTTTTCCAAAGATTTGTTGTCTGTGTGGTTACTCCAAGCATGTTGAAATTTGCCATAAGAAAGATATCGCTAGTTTTTCATCAGACACATTGGTCAGAGAAGTCAATAGGTTAGACAATTTGACGGCTCTTTGTAGGAATTGTCATTGGGAATTTGATAATGGTTTGGTCCATTTAAGATGAAAAAAGAGACATTAGAACAACAAGCTCACAGATTGGGAATATCTATTTCTACTTTGAAGAGGCAACAAAGGGAAGCACGAGACGCCAAAAAAGTTAAAAAGGCGGAACATGCATTAAGACCCCAATCAAAAGGCTGGAATCCCAGAGCAGGGAATAAAGAGAAGAAATAATGCTTTCAAGAAAAGACCTGATTGAAACGGTTGCCAAGCAGTGTGCCGCCGATTGGTTCGCATCGATGCTAAATCCTAAGTATCGAGGTTCAAAATTTAAATTTGAGACCTTTGATATCGAGAATTTTGCTTGTGTAAGCTCCAGTATGTCTTTCACTAAAGAGTTGACTAACAAAGAAAAAGAGACGCTAGGGAAAATAGCACGATTAACTTGGGATGGGCTAATCAAGCAATCTGGTGTGCTTAATTGGATGGAACAACAGGTGACAGCTACATGACTGATAGATACTGCACAGCCTTTAAAATCCCCTTCATGAACAGATACATTGTTTTGGATTGGGTTGCCTAAACAGACACATTCTCAGATGCGAAGACGGTAGGAGTTCGGTTGAATGGATTTGGGTTGTAATCCCGTCATGCTGTTTGGGTTCAGCATGACGGGATTTTTTATTTACATTGCCTCAAATTTTCGTATAATGCAATCATGCAAATTTCAGACTTGATCATAATGCAAGAAACTCTTTCGGAACTTGACCAATTTCAAGAAATGGTTGAGTTCGTTGAAGGCGGTGGATTTTTCACGGAAAGTGCATTAGGAAAACACGAGTCTGATGCAACAAGAACAGAATTGGACAAGATTACAGAGTATCCAAAGGTGCGATTGATTTCCATTACGGAGTTTGAAGATGGAACTCTTTTCATTCATGATGGACATCATCGCATCGGGGCTATCTTGAAGGCGGGCAGAGACTTTCTGCGTGAGGACGAATACACAATCACGAAGATGCGTTACGCTCAGTATGACGAGATCAATGCTGATGCTAATTTTGTGACGCCGTTTGTGCCTTACAAGGAAGTCAGGTTGGTTGACTTCTCGACCTTCAAGAATAATGCCATCAGACTTTTCAGGAATGGAAAGCCTCATGATGCAGTGTACTACATTAGGAACAATCGTTCCATGTACTGTCGCAAAAGAAATATAAGTTTTGTCGCCGATTTAATTAAGGGCTACTGATGTTGACTTTGCAGGAACTGACTCAGACTGAGCATGATTTGGAATTCAAGCATTACGGGCCATTCACTTATGTGACAATTACAACCCGAAGTAAGCGAGTCAGATCAGGAATAAAGAAAAATATCGTCAATCGTAAGCCTGAAGTAGTAACAGAGTTTTGCATTGCTCGAAAATTGTATGACGCCAAGCGGCTCAAGCCATTTTTCTTTTTGAATGTCTCCAGAGAAGATAAATTCGAAGCGATTTCCTCTAAGTTCTTTAAGGGATATCAGGCTGGCTCCGGTTGGAAAATTGAATTCCCAGATCGTCGCATTAATCTTCATCAAGCCTTGAAGGATGGTAAGTTCGACAGGATTGTTAAAGATCGGTATGAGAATAACCACACATTGCTTGATCACAATGATGAAATTATTTACCACAATATTAGTTTTGATCATATTGGTGGGCAAGTAAGAGATAGCAATCATCATGTGGATAATTTGGTTGCTCATTTGAAGAAACGAAAAGACATAAAGATCATCCATATAATGGAGATTCCATATTACAACAGTGAATTCCACGGCGAGAGGGCGGTAGAATTTACCTATATCCCTCCGAAGAGTGGATGGAAGAAGTTTGTCAATTGGTATTATCCTGATGCTGTGGGCGGCAAGTATCCTCTCTTGAAAAAACTGGGAGTTGATAAGTTTCGGAAAAAGGATTAAGCGGTGAGTGGAAACGTTCATAGAATGCCTGTGACTGACGGCCCAATTTATGGGAATGCAATCATGCAGGCACCTGACGGAGAGCAACTCTGTAGGATCGATGAGAAGAGGGCTGATTGGTACGCAAATCATCCTGACGACATTGCCTACGAAGTTCCTAATGGGGACGGTCCACGTATTGTTAGATTAAGGTTTGAGCCATCAGGGCGTGCTGGAGCGAAGGACGCTTTTCAGCAAGGCAACAAGCGTAATGAATGTGCTGTATGTGGTGAAACAGATGGTTTAACAAAGCATCACATTTTACCTTGGAGTTATCGCAAGCATTTGCCTCACCATGTGGTAGCTCATTGCTTTCATGATATTGTACCGTTGTGTGTGGCATGTCATGGGGCATATGAGGGCACTGTAGACGCCTATAAGTTGGTTCTTTGCGAAAAGCATGACGTTCCTTTCAAGGGCGTTCAGCCTAAGTTAAATATTGCTTTAGGTAGAGCTACTAACGCTGCGTTTGCTATTGTCCGTCATGGCAGTAAGATTCCAGCGACTAGACTTGAGGAATTGAAGAGTCATGTTGCAGAGTATTCAGGTCGATGTGATGAAGCTGCTTTAGAAGAGTTGACGAAAGTTAAAAAGCCATACAGTAGTTGTGGCAAGTCTCATGGCCAGATGATCGTTGATAATTTAGGATTAGGAGACCTTCAGGAGTTCTATGAAGGCTGGCGACAACACTTCTTAGACAACACAAATCCTAAGTTCATGCCAGATCATTGGAGTGTAACTCGTAAGGTTCAAGGCACATCATGAAATCTGCTGAAAAACACCTAAAGTTTTTGTTTACATAATGCGATTCTTTCGTATAATGTAAACAACAATGAAACAATGAAACAATGACTTCATCATTCTACGGACATAGTTTTCACGAGCGAA
>Ga0114999_10002074_pt1 | contig 26915 bp, 22 predicted proteins | sample ArcticOcean_MG_C_3_FD_89820 | JGI IMG/M metagenome (GOLD analysis project Ga0114999, IMG submission 89820) | Marine microbial communities from western Arctic Ocean - ArcticOcean_MG_CB8_126 | ecosystem: Environmental > Aquatic > Marine > Oceanic | place: Arctic Ocean: Canada Basin | collected...
GAGTCCCAATGTTCTGCGTGGACTGCGAGGGATGAAGATCATCGACAGTGGGGGAATCGCCCCCCGCCAATTCGGCTACTTCTTCGGTGGCTTGTGGTCGACTGATCTGGCTGTCATCTATGCGCCACGAGAGGCAGGCGATGACGATCGCAGACTGAAGGTTCTCGTCGGCACTGGGAGCCAGAGGATGTTGTTCATCAACAGCCAGGGTGGTGCGGACGAGGTGGAAGCGAAAGGGGTCGGCTACGATCTGTCGACTCACCCCATGTTACCCACGGAACTTCTTGCTCTACGTGACATGTGGAATCTCAATGACGCTCGTCTGCACATGATGCGAACGCACGCCATCGAAAATCAGCGTGTGACGCGGCTTCACGAAGCAGGCGAGCGACTACTCCACAATGCGCAGACGGCGGTGGATGAATTGCGCTGGTCAGACTACATCGGCCACGTGCGTGCTGGACTCGGTGTCACCATGCGCGCCTATCCAGAGGTCGTGGCAACGTTGAATGATGTGATCTCGGGTATTGTTTTCTTTCTCGCACTCGTGATTCCCGCCGCGTTCTTCGGCGAGCGCCTGCTATTTTCCTTCGCGGATGTTCGCTGGCAGATCGGTGGCTTTGGTGCGCTACTGCTCGTCATCTGGACACTGATTTCCCAGGTCCATCCAGCCTTCGATATCGCTCACCCCCTGATCATTCTTCTGGCATTCGCCATTATGGCGATGGCCGTCTTTGTGCTGTCTCTGCTTTCAAGCCGCTTCAACCGCTTTCTCAAGGAATTTCAAGCGGCAAAGGCGAAGATCCATCAAACAGATATCAGCCGCTTGAGTGCCGCCTATGCTGCCTTCCTGCTTGGTATCTCCAACATGCGTCGTCGCCGCTTGCGAACAGGGCTGACCTTACTGACGCTGACGTTGCTCACCTTCACAGTCCTCTCCTTCACCTCCTTCCGGCCTGATGTCCGATTCCTCGTATTCAATCTCGATCATGAAGGTGCCTACGAAGGCGTTCTGATCAGAGATCGAGGCTGGAATGGCCTCATGACGGTGAATCTCGACTACGCTCGCTCACACTTTCAAGACTACGGTGTCGTCGCCCCACGGGGGTGGTATATCTCCTATTTCCAGGAGGAGAAACGCTACACGGAGGTCCGGTGGGATTCGGTCAGTGTGCAGGCCTCCGCTATGGTGGGACTTACACAGCAGGAGCGTGAGGTCACCGGACTGGGCAACGATCTTGTGGCGGGCCGTTGGCTGCGTGAGGGGGATGGGGAGGTATGCCTGCTGCCACTGGCGATGGCGGGCCCGTTGGGGATCGATTCTGCCGCTGTGGATGCCGGCACGGCTCAAGTTCAGATCTTCGGCAAGCGCTTTGCGGTGATTGGCCTGTTTGATGCGGCCACTTTTGAGGCCGCGACCGACCTCGATGGCGAACCTCTGACGCCAGCCGACTTCCAGATGTCATCGACGGATGCCCTGGGTCCGGGGGCTGGACCGACGATGGTCGTCGTCGAAGATGAAGTTCAGTCTGACGTGCGGCCCTTCGTGCACCTGTCGGCCGAGAACGTCCTCATCATGCCATTCAACACGCTGCAGGTCGTGTTTGGTGATCTGCGCTCCATTGGCATTCGACTGCGCCCCGACGCCCCTATCGAGAGTCTGATTGAAGACTATCTCGTGCGCATCACGGGGAGCTTGTTTGCGGGTCTGCGCGACGGCGAGCAGATCTCCGTTTCCTCCTACACTTCCATGGGGATCACCTCCGTAGAAGGCATGGAGGCACTGTTGGTGCCGATGCTGATCGCCGCCCTCATCGTGCTGAATGCCATGATGGGGGCTGTCTATGAACGCTTCCGGGAAATCGGCATCTATTCTTCGATCGGGCTGGCACCGATGCACATTGCCTTGCTGTTCATCGCTGAGGCCTGTGTGTATGCGGTGATCGGTGTCACCTTGGGTTATCTCTTTGGCCAGGGACTTGGCAAGGTCCTGGTAACATTCGATCTGCTCAGTGGGTTGAGTCTCAACTACTCGTCTCTTGCCGCCATCGTTTCAGCGTTGATGGTGATGGCCGTCGTCATGTTGTCGACGCTCTATCCGGCGAGGTTGGCTGCGCGGTCGGCTGTGCCTGATACAGTACGCCGTTGGCAACCTCCACCGCCCGAAGGGGACGAATGGAGCTTCGACTTTCCCTTCATGGTGGGTGAGTCCGAGGTGGATGGGATCGCCGGTTTCTTGGCCAGCTTCTTTAATGCGTACGGAGAGGAGTCCATCGGCGTTCTCTATGCCGATAAGGTTCGAGTGATTGCCGACCAGAACGGACAAGGGCAACGCGAGTTGGCGCTGCAGTTGCTACTGTGGCTGGCTCCTTTTGACATGGGGGTCAGTCAGTTTGTGCAGATTGAATTCACGCCAAGCTCGACCAGAGCTGTCTATGGCGTCGATGTCTATATCCAGCGACTCAGTGGCCAGGACACATACTGGCAGCGAGTAAACGCCGGCTTCTTCAACTCTTTGCGCAAGGAGTTCCTTCTCTGGCATACCATGGCAGATGGTGACAAGGCCTATCACAGGGACGCTGCGCGCCAGATGCTGGCAGCTGGATCGGATGCGGTTTTTGTCGATGAGAGGGCTTAAGGATGAGATGGGGCTGGCATGAGTGAGGACAAACCCCGGCGCGGCCTCGTTGACAGATGGCGAGGCTGGCGCTCGAAGCAGTATGAAGAAGTAGAGGAGTTTCGCTCCTTGCTGGAGCCTCCTGATCAGTTTGCCGAGGGTTTCACTCTACGAACCATTATCGGCGTCATCTTTATCTCGCTGATCATGACACCGGGTGAGATGTATCTGGGGCTGGTGACAGGAGGGTCGATCGGCTCTGCGGCGCAATGGGTGACGGTCATCCTCTTCCTTGAGGTCGCCAAGCGTTCTTTCACGACCCTGCGGCGACAGGAGATTTACCTCCTCGTCTATGTCGCCTCGGCGTTGGTAGCGCGCGAAGAAGGCGCATTTCTGGATCTTCTGTTTCGACAGTATTTCGTTCGCTCGGCGCAGGCTGAACAATTCGGCATTTCGCGGCTGTTACCGGACTGGTGGGTTCCGGCACCTGACTCCGAGGCATTGGCCCTGCGGACCTTCCTGCACGAGGACTGGATTTGGCCGATCGGCTTACTCGTGGTGGGCACCATCGTTGGCCGCATTGCCTGGTTTACTTCCGGTTACGTGCTGTTTCGACTGACATCGGACCGTGAACAGCTGCCATTTCCTACGGCTCCTATGGCCGCCCTGTCGGCGATGGCCCTGGCCGAGGAGAGTGGCGACGAGCAGGAGACATGGAAGTGGCCCGTGTTTTCTGTGGGCGCCATCATCGGCAGCGCTTTTGGTCTGATTTACGTTGCACTGCCCGTCTTTACCGAGATCCTCGGCGGCAAGAAGATCATGCTTATCCCCATTCCATTCTGGGACCTGACGCCATATCTGGGCAATCTGATCCCAGCGGCCCCGCTGGGAATCACGCTGAGTCTTGGCACAATCATGGCCGGTCTGTATGCGCCATTCTGGGGTGTCGTCGGATCTTTCATCGGCGTCATCTTTCACACCGCCATCAGCCCCTTGCTCTATGCAGAGGGCCTATTGCCGAGTTGGCTCGTCGGCATGGACACGATCCGCACACAGATTGCCACAGGTGTCGATTTCTGGCGTGCATTTTCGATCGGCATCACCCTCGCAGTGACCATCATCAGCGTCTATCAGGTGATGGCAACGGGGCGAAGACACCGTGAGGATCTTGATGAGACAGGTCTCATCGATGGAGCCGGGGGTAAGCGATATCCGGCGACCTGCCAACATACGACGTGCCGACACCCCTCCGAAGTACGTGGATATTGCCTGAAGCATCTTGGTCGTGGAGATTTCAACATCTGGGTCTGTGTGCTGCTTTTCGCAGTCGCCGGTCTGTATCCGATCGTCCTGGCCAAGACGCTCTTTCCGACGCTGATGACGACGGGAATGCTGCTGCTGTTTTTTGGAATTGCTTTCATCTATGCACCGATCATGTCCTTCGTTTCAGCCCGCCTCGACGGGCTCATCGGGCGAGAGGTGTCAATTCCTTACATCAACGAAGCGATCATCTTCCTCACCGGCTATCGTGGCGTGGATATCTGGTTCGTGCCCTTCCCGACACGCAATTATGGGGGCCATGCCGAGGGATTTCGTGTCGTCGAACTTACGGGGATGCGGTTTTCGAGCTTGCTCAAGGCTGAGATCTTCATGCTTCCCATTGTCTTCGCCGTGAGTCTGATGTATTGGAGTTTTCTCTGGCGGATGGGGCCGATTCCATCGGACAGTTATCCCTATGCTCAGGTGATGTGGCCCCTGAAAGCATTTGATCAGGCCCTGTTCTATTCGAGTACGATGTACAGTCAAATGTGGACAGAAGGGGAGCAAGTTGACGGAGAGCTTGTAGAGGCCGACCAGGCCGTCTGGAGCCCGTCAAATCTGCAAGATCGCCAATGGTGGTATTGGCGTGTACGTGTCACGAACGACGTCGACATTGCCGATCCAAACAAACGCACCTACGGTCGGTGGTCAGAGACCGGCTATTTCTACAGCAATTTCGGCTCGGGGCCAGCGCCTACATCGGTCCCGGCTCGGGTCGTTGACAAGTTCCATGTGAGCGGGGGGAGGCACGCTCCTCGAGATTCACTCGGAGTGCAGCCACCACCCCAGCTTGTGTGGCCGGAACGCGGTGAGATCGTGAACTCGGCGAATCCGAATTTCCGTGCCCAGGTGGATGGTGGAGTGGGGGTCGACTCTCTCGCATTCCTCTTCGAGGTGGACCGCTTGCCGACATTCGATGGCGAATTTTTGCAGCGTTCGGCGGATCTCCCCTTGCTGTTCATGGCATTGTGGAGAGATCTGCGCTACACCGGAGATGGCCGCGACAATGATGGTGATGGTCGTGTCGATGAGGAACTGGTCAATGGGCAGGACGATGATGGTGACGGAGTCGTGGATGAGAAAGACTTCCGTCATCCACTTCAGGGCCGGAAGTGGCCGATCATCATCTTCGGAGGAGCCTTCGGTCTCGTCTTTTACTTCACCATGTCGTTCTTTGGTCTACCCATCTTCATGATCTGGGGCTACGTGCAATCCGTGCTCGGCATCCCGCACAATCTTCTGCCGATGATCTTCGGAGCCCTGCTGGCTCGGTTCTATTTTTGGCGAAAGTATGGCCGGCAGCAGTGGCGACAGTACGCCATGGTTCTGACGGTAGGCTTCGGTGTGGGGATGTCGCTCATAGGAATGTTCTGTGCTGCCTTTGCCATGATCAGCAAAGCGGTGTCGTCACTGCAGTACTAACACCTCTACCGTGCGACAGCTGCTGTTGTGAGTGTTAGTCGCAGGCTCGCTGGTTGGCTCGACTTCGCTGTATCAATAGCGCTGGCAGGCCAAGGGTCAGATACGTCAAATTCGCCAGTGCATGCACGGCGGTGGCACAGGCGAGTGCCGTCGCCGCATCCACGTTGTAGAGGACTTCTAGCGTGTTGGCGAAGAGGAAGTGGTAGGAGCCGATACCACCAGGCGTGACGATGACGACCCCGATAGAAGAGATGGCCATCACGACAATGGAGGCTGCCGCATCGAGATTCAACGGGGCTGCGTCCAGGTGAAAAGCCTTGAAGGACTCATAGATGATGAGGATGTAGCCGCCATTGAGCGCAATGGAAAGGATCAAAATCTTGAGATAGGAGCCGTGGCCGCGTACGCTGGTGAGTCCGATGACGAATTTGCGCAGAATCTCTGCCGCCGGATCAGCAAGGCGCGTAGAGACTCTCGCCATCTGTTGATGTACGAAGCCGATCCCGTCATCGCCCTTTACGCAGACGTAACCCAACAGACCGGCCAGCAGGGCACACCCACCCAACATCAGCAGCGCTCCACTGGTGAGACCAGGGTATTCTGCCTCGAGCCGCCCCGGCAGAAGGGCCAGTGAGAGGCCGACGAAGAAGATCAGCCAAACCATATCCAGGATTCGTTCGACGACGACCGTACCGAGCGTCGCACTGATACTGACACCACGCTGCCAGTTCAGACTCACGGCGCGTGCCGCTTCTCCCGCACGGGGGACAACGATATTTGCCGTGTAACAGATTGCCAGGGCGAGTGTGGCATCGGTGACGGTAACGGCCGTCGTCACACCTCGTAGCAGGATGACCCAGCGCCAGGCTCGCAATGCAACCGTGCATAGGGTCGTTGCGACGATGATCGCCAACCAGCCCGGGGACGCCTCGCTGGCAGCGTGCCACACGGAACCTATATCAATACCTCTGAAGGCCCAGTAGAGGAAAGCCACTGCCAGCCCGAGGCTGAGCAGATAGCGCAGAATTTTCTTCATCCTCTTAGTTCACAGCACTGATCTTGTTGTGGCGTTCCAAGAGGGAGATGATCTGACCTGCTGCCTGGTCGACGGAGAGGTTCTCAGTGAGAATTTCGAGATCGGGTGATGTGGGTTCCTCGTAGGGGGCGGAGATGCCGGTGAAATTGGGGATTTCTCCGGTCCGAGCCTTCTTGTACAGTCCCTTAGGGTCTCGCTGTTCACAGATCGTCATGGGGGTATTGATGAAGACCTCGAAAAAATCCCCCGTATTCAACAGGGATCTGACACTGTCGCGATCAGAGCGATAGGGACTGACAAAGCTGCTCACGGTGATGACGCCCGTGTCGACGAACAGTTTTCCCACTTCCCCGATGCGACGGATATTTTCGGCGCGGTCGTCGGCTGTGAAACCCAGATTGCTGTTTAGCCCATGACGGATGTTGTCACCGTCGAGAACGTAGGCGAGCACGCCGCGACTGATGAGGGCATGTTCGACGTGAAAGGCGATGGTGCTCTTGCCTGAGCCGGACAGGCCTGTGAGCCACAACAAAGCACCTTTCTGACCAAGAAGTGTTTCGCGGTGCGAACGGTCAACGTGACCATCGTGCCACGTGATATCCGTCGCCTTGGCGGCAGAAGTGGATGCGTTCATATCAGATGATGATGAGGGCAACTGCCTCAATCCTCCAACTCATCATCGCCAACATCACCAACCAGTGTACCAACATCCTCGCCTTCACAGATGCGCAGGATCGTGCCCTTCTCATCGAAGTCAAATACGTGAATGGGCAGATTATTGTCCCGTGCAAGGATGACGGAAGGCAGGTCGACAACCTTGAGATTCTGCCGCACGATGGTGTTGTAGTCCATGCGTCGATAGAGGCGGGCATTGGGATCGGTCTGCGGATCAGCAGTGAAGATTCCTCGAGCCTGATTCTTGGCATAGAGCAGCGCCTGCGAGCGTGTCTCGAGAGCGCGTTGTGCCGCCGTGTAGTCTGTTGTGACATACGGCTGGCCTGTGCCACCGGCAAAAATGACGACGTAGCCTTTGTCGAGGTGATGGGCCGCACGCAGTCTGATATAGGGCTCTGCGACACTGTTCACAGGGATCGCCGTCATGACACGAACTTCGACCTTTCCCTCAGAACGCCCAGTCACAACGCCGCGCAACATGAGGCTATTCACGATCGTCCCCATCATGCCGATATTGTCGGCCTCGGCGCGTTCGATGCCCCACTGGGAACCGAGATTTCCGCGGAAGATGTTGCCACCACCGATCACGACGGAGACCTGCACATCACGCTCGTGCAGGCCGATGATCTCGTCGGCGATGTGTTCGAGAGCTACATGATCGAACCCGAATTCCTCGGCGCCGGATACAGCCTGGCCACTGAGCTTGAGGGTCACCCGCTGATAGCGCATGGATCTGTGGGTCCTGGAGTTGGAGGGTCGATGTAAATGAAGTCGCTGTGAACCAGATGCTGAGTCCGAAGGACCCCTCTCACAAGAGCCGACCTTGGGTGATCTGAGCGGCTTCGGGATATTGACTGCACAGACTTGAGACGTCTTCAACGAAGGTGTCGACTTGGTTACCAGCCATTCCTACGAAGGCTTCGCAATGTTCGAGAATGGCGCGGATATCTGTCGCATGTAGTGGGATCCGGTCGTCTTCACCGAGCAGGTCGACCAGGTTGCTGTCTGTATTCGCCTGGCGCATCGCCAAGGCGGCGGCGACGGCATGTTCCTTAATGGCCTCGTGCGCGGTCTCTCGTCCGGCGCCACGGCGCACGGACTCCATGAGCAGGGTCGTCGTGGCCAGGAAGGGCAGGAAGCGTTCGAGTTCTCTCGCGATGACTGCTTCATATACACCCATCTCGTCGACGACGTGCAAGGCAGTTTCGAGCATGCCGTCGAAGGCAAAGAACGCGTCTGGCAGAGCCACCCGTCTGACGACGGAACAGGAGACATCCCCCTCGAACCACTGGTCTCCGGCAAGGCCGCCGAGCATGTGAACGTAGCCGCCGACGATGAGCTGGAGGCCATTGATTCGTTCTGTGCTGCGTGTATTCATTTTGTGGGGCATTGCAGATGAGCCAACCTGTCCAGGAACGAATCCCTCTGTGGCAGTTTCTGCGCCAGCCATGAGGCGGACGGTGCGGGCAAGATTGGCGATACCGGCCCCCAATTGGTACAAGCAGCTCACCACGTCAAAGTCGAGGGATCTTGGATAGACCTGCCCGACGGCACCCAATTGACGCCCAAAGCCTAGGTGTTGCTGAACACGCTCCTGCAGTTGCGCGACACGCGCCGTGTCACCGTCGAAGAGCGTCAATTGGTCGAGTCCGGTGCCCACGGCCCCCTTGAGTCCACGAAGAGGATAACGAGCGATCAGTTCATCGAGGCGGGCGAATGCCTCCAGCATTTCCTGACCAAACATGGCCAGACGTTTGCCGACCGTTGTCGGCTGAGCTGCAGCGTGGTGCGTGCGTCCCACGATGACCAGATCTCGCCAGGTTTCGGCGCGATCTTTCACTGCATCGAGAAGGCGAACATACTTCAGTCGCAGCAGGCGCATCGACTCGAGGATCTGATACTGCTCGACGTTGTCTGTCAGATCTCGGCTTGTGAGTCCTTTATGGATGTGCTCATACCCAGCCAGATCGCAAAATTCTTCAATCCGTGCTTTTACGTCGTGGCGAGTACGCTGTTCACGTACACGGATCGAATCAAGGTCGACCTTGTCGACGACAGACTCGTAGGCTTCGATGGCTTCGGCGGGTATGTCGAGGCCCAGATCAAACTGGGCTCGCAGAACGGCTATCCAGAAGCGTCGCTCAAGACGTACACGCCCAGCTTCCGACCAAAGTTTGATCAGGGCATCGCTGGCGTAGCGACTGGCAAGGACGTTGGCGACGGCGGTGGAGTCTTGCACCGGCTTCGGCGAGGCTTCTTTAGGAGGATTTGAGATGTCGATATAGCGCCCCGATTCACTTCAGGACGAGCCATTTAAGCATAAGGCAGGATACGGTTTATGCCAACGATGAGGATTTCATCTGGCGAGTTAGATGAGGCCCGTGACTCTCCAGTAGAAGACGTTCAAAGGGCATAATAGAAGCAGGGACAGCAGCGACAGGATGAACATGGTGAGCACCATCTGCTTCAGCGCAATCTGACGATACGTCAGGGCCACCATGAAGGGGGCAGCCTGGTAGGGGAGGAAGACGAGACTCGTCGCCATGGCAACACTCATCGCCGAGGCGACTGGTGTCAGGCCATACCCTTGCCCCACCTCAAGCAGTGACGGGGTGACCACGGCACCGACGGCGGCGATGTCCATCAGGAAATCGAGGGGAAGGGCGGCCGCTGTCAACGCCAGGCAGGCGCTGAGCCAATGGCCACCTGCGTCTGGGAGCAACTGCAAGACCGTGCTCACGACCCGCTCATTCACGCCGGATAAGTCGAGGGCAGTACCCATACCAAAGAGCGCAGCAATGTAGAAATAGAGTGGAAAGTTGATCTCACGAAGGCGCGTCAGGTTCAGTGGACCCCAGCCAGGAAGGATGGACATGAGGACGAGAAATAACCCGACGTAAACCGGCGGCAGTTCATGGAGTGGATCTGTTGCCCAGAGGCACACTCCGGCCACCAGCAGAAACAGTGCTCGCCGTTGATCTGAGTTGAGGGGAACCGGGTCTTGCCTGACACTGATGACAGGGTCAGCCAAGTCACGTCCCGCGACGAGCCAGACCACACCGAGGCAAAGGATCGTACGCAGTGCTCCAATCACCGGAAACATCCAACGCAGCCACTCGCCCCAGAACACCACACGCCCGGTGGCGGCCTCCAGTTGTCCGATCACGACAAGATTTGGCACAGATCCTGTCAGCACGCCACAGCCACCGAAGTAGGTTCCGCAGACCAGGGACAGGGCGACTGCGGCGCCCCAGCGGCGCGCCTCTATCCCGCCGGAAGGAGCGATCGCCTGGGTAAGGGAAATGCCAATTGGCATGAGCAACAGAACGCGCACGACACCGGACGGCACCAAGAAGGCCGTGGCAAGGCTAAGTACATGCAAGCCAATCAAGACTCGCCAGCGCCCACCACCAGCGATCAGGGGGCGAACCCGCTGCGCCAGGCGATCACCGAGTCCAGTGGCAGACAACAGAAGACTCAAGACCATGCCGGAGAAGACCAGCCAGATCGTTGGCTGAGCAAAGGGAGCGAAGGTGGCGGCGAAATCCAACAAGCCAGACGCCGGCAACAGCAGCAGGACTGCGAGGGAGGATATCTCGATCGGTATCGGTTGCGCACTCCAGAGGATCAGGGCAAACAGAGCGATGCCCAGGGCACGCTGTTGTAGCCCACTCAGTTCAGGAAAGGGACCCAGCCAACCAACGACCAGGACTGCCACAGCGAGCCAGAGCCACCGGTTGCTCAGAGGGTTTTGAGCAATGTCATCAGAACTGGGCACTGTAGATGTTGTCAGCGCAAAGCGGGAGCGACGGCATCTGCCAGAACGCCGACGGCCAGGGCGAAGTATGTCGAACGATTCCACTTCATCGTCGTGTGAAAGTCGTCATACACGAGAAAGGCCTCGCCCCTTAGTCCGTCTGGCAACAACAGATTCGACCACAGGTCCTTGCGGGTTGGCAGATCTCTGCCATCTAGTCGGCGAACGCCCAGAGTCTGCCAGCGATCCAGACGCATCCGCACGCGAAGACCGGCGAGTCGTTTGTCGAAATCTGCCGGCACCTGGGCGGCACGGCCCCAGGTCTGTCCATCATCCCACCCCAGGCGTGAGAGGAAGTGGGCGATGGAGGCGAAGATGTCTGCCCGTGTGCCCCAGATGTCTCTGCGGCCATCCCCATCTCCATCCACGGCATACTGGCGATAATTTGAGGGCATGAACTGACATTGGCCGAGGGCGCCGGCCCATGACCCCGTGACGGTTCCCGCCGGTGTGAGGCCATCGTCCATCGCTCGCAATAGCTGCAGCAGCTCGCTGCGGAAGTAGCCACGACGTCTGCCATTGTGTGCGATGGTCGCCAGAGCGGCCACCGTCGGCACGTCCCCGAGATTTCGTCCAAAGTCGCTCTCGATCCCCCAAAGAGCGACGATGAAGCGAGCCTGAACACCGTATCGTTCAGCGACTTGTCTCAGTTCGGTGGCATGCGTCGCAGCCAATTCACGACCACGCAACTGACGGTTGAAAGACACGACGCGATCTCGGTACTGTGCCCAGGAGAGGGTTGACTCAGGTTGCTTGCCCTGCGCCGCAAGCACGTAAGGAAGGGGGCGAAGGTCTCGCAGCACGCGGTCGAGGGTTGCCGCCGAAATACCCTCCTTTCGCGCCTCAGAGCGCAATTGCAATAGCCAGGAATCGAAATCCTGTGCGCGCAGGGGGACCGCTTGCAGTAGCAGAGCGAAGAGGATCAGCGCAAGGCAATAGACCTTTCTCATGGACGAACGATACTTCCGTCCGCACGACGATCTTCAGCCGTCCCACTTGGACCAGATGCCGTCAACAGAGCTGCAGCCTTCTCTTCATCAATGTCGATGCCGAGGCCTGGTTGATCGTTGGTATATAGATGTCCGTCCGCCAACTCGGCGTGACCTGGAAACACGTCAAGTTCCTGAGGAGAGAAATGGTTCTCTTCCTGAATGCCGAAGGATGTCGACGATAGATCCAGATGCATCGCAGCCGCCTGATTGACAGGGTCGTTGTCACCGCCTTCCTGCCATGCTGTATGCACGCCAAACCACTCGCACAGGGCGGCGATCTTGCGACAAGGGGTAATTCCACCTGCCTTGGAGACTCGAACTCGCACGTAGTCGATGAGTCGCTCTGTGATCAAAGGCACGTATTCCTGTGGATTGACGAACAGTTCGCCCATGGCCTGCGGTGTCGTGCACTGCTGCTTGATCCGGCGGAACCAATCGATTTGCTCGGGAGGTAATACGTCCTCAAGGAAAAAGAGGCGATACGGCTCCAGCAATTTTGCGAGGGTGACCGCATTATGAGGCCGAAGGTGTTCGTGCACATCGTGCGTCAGCTTCGGTCCAAAACCAAGCTTGTCACGAAGATGGGCGAACATGGCCGGAATCGCTTCGAGGTACAGTTCGTCATCGAAGACCTTGTCTGCAGCTCTGGCATTGCGTGGACGAAGAGCTGAATCTGCGTCGACGAATCCTCCTCCACCATAACTGCCCAGCTGGCAGCGCACGACTGGGTATCCTTCCTGCAGATAACGTTCGATGTCTTCTACGAGAGCGTCCAGATCGTTGCCACTGGCGTGGGCATAACAAGGAACAGCGTCCCGGCACTTGCCGCCGAATAATTGATACAGTGGCATGTTCGCTTCCTTCCCCTTGATGTCCCACAGGGCCATATCGATGGCACCCAGGGCCGTATTGAGGATGGAACCATTGCGCCAGTATGAGGCGGCGTAGACGGACTGCCAGATGTCTTCAATCTCGGCGGCATCCCTGCCGATCAGTCGAGGCGCAATCACTTGCTCGATCGCCGTGGTGACCGTGTCGGCATGATGTACATCGTTGGCGGATCCAATCCCCCACAGGCCAGGCTGATCAGTGACCACCTTGACGATCGTCCAGTAACCACCTGGACGGGTTCGGATACAGCGGATTTCTCGGATTTTCGCCATGAAGGCTGACCTAGTCGAGAGTGAAGAGGCTCAACTGCGGAACATAGGTGATCACGACAAGGACACCCAGCAGGATCAGGAGAAAGGGCAGCGATGCCCGATAGAGCTCCAGAATCGGGCGCTGTAGGCGCGCACTCGCGATGAACAAATTCAGTCCGACGGGTGGGGTGGAATAGCCGATTTCCAGGTTGGCGAGGAAGATAATCCCCAGGTGCACAGGGTGGACTTCATACACCTGGGCAATAGGTAGAATGAGCGGCACCACGATGACGAGGGCAGAAAACATATCAATCATGCAGCCCACGGCGAGGAGGAACACGTTCAACAGAATCAGAAAAAGCAGGCGACTGTCGATGGTTCCGCGAATCGTCTCCAACAAGCGCAATGGGACTTCGGTGTCAACCAGATAGCTGGTATACGCAGTGGCGGCGGCGATGATCATAAAGATGCTGCCAACGAGAATCATCGTATCACGGACGATGCCGGGGAGTTGTGCCACCGAAATCTCGCGATGTACCAACATCTCGACGAAAAGCACATACAGAACACTGAGGGCAGCCGCTTCACTGACAGCGATGAAGCCGGAATAGATTCCCGCAATCACGACGACGGGCAAGGCCAATTCGAGCGCCCCTTCCCGTAGCGCAACCTTGGCGCTTACCTGCGATGGGGGCAGGGGAGGCAGACGACGACCGACAAAAACACCGTAGAGGGCCAGGCAGAGCACCATCAAGAGTCCGGGCGCAATTCCGGCTCGGAACAAGTCGTCAACGGGTACTTTCGCAACGATGGCATAGATGATCAGCGGAATACTGGGTGGAAACAATAACCCCAGACTTCCAGAAGTTGTAAGCAATCCGAGAGAGAAACGCTCAGGATATCGTTGTTGTTGAAGTGCCGGAAAAAGCAGCCCACCGACGGCGACGATGGTCATGCCCGAGGCCCCGGTGAAGGCCGTTAGAAGAGCGCATATGGACAAGGCCATAACGGCCAGTCCACCGGGAAGCCAGCCCAGCAGGGCCTGCGACAGGGCGACGAGGCGATTGGCAGCGCCACTGCGGGCAAGGAGAAAACCGCACAATGCGAACAGTGGAATCGCTGTAAGGGCAGGCATGTCGGCGAGGCGGTACATCTCGATGAAGATGATGGTCAGATCAACTTGATCGCTCGCGAAGGACATCAGGGCGAGGGCGACGATGATGACGAAAAGCGGTGTGCCGACACAGGCCAGCAGGACGGTGAGCCCCGTCGTCACCGGGGGAGGTATCATGCGTGGATCTCGGCCTTGGCTTGATGGTAGGCCGCCAGAAGGAAACGCATGGCCATGCCGCAAAACACGAGAGGGAAAACAGTCTGCAAGCACCACTGCGGGATGTCCAGAAAGACACTGCCGCCATACTGGCGTTCATCGGCAACAAAGCGGAGGGCGATGTAAGCAAGGAGCGCACAAACTGAGGCAGCGACTATATCACCCAAGACAGTTGCAATCCTCTGGCTCCTTGGCTTGAGTAGTCGAAGCACCGCATCAATGCGGATATGCTGTGCCTCGCGACTCGCAACCAACGCGCCCAGAAAGCTTGCCCATAGTACCAGATGTCGGGTCGCGGGGTCGACCCACAGAAAGCTGATGTCGAACCAATTGCGTAGCAGGATCTGTGCACAAGACAGAACGACGAGTGCCCCCATGAGGAGAAACAGAATTCCATCTTCGATCCGGTGGAGGGTTGAAGATGGCGCAGATCGCCCGTCTTCGGCTGTCTCAGTCATGGTCTAGAACCGTCAAACTCTCCTGCCGTCGACGCATCCGTGCTGGATGGGTTTGCCTTGCGATAGCTTTGCAGGTACAAGTTGACGAGATCGTACGCCTCTTTGGAGAACGCGGTTCCCACAAGTTCCGGTGTTGATTCGCTGACAAGCTTCTTGAAGGAGTCGACCTCTTCTGCCAATGGTTGGACTCTGGTGATCCCCTCATCAAAGATCACCTGGAGAGCCTCCACATTGTCGTCGCGAGAGCGAAGGTTTGCCTGAGCAAAGTGCGAACGCGTGATCTGTCGAAGGATCTGTTGATGATCGGGGGTAAGTCGCTGAAAGGCTTTCTGCGACAGGGCGAAGACACCAATCGTGTAGTTGATCGGCAACGTCGTCAGATATTTCACGCGAGTAAACCACTGCAACACGATGGCAGCCGCTGGCGAGGCATAGACGACATCGACAAGATGCGTTTGCAGCCCGAGATGGACATCTGGAATTGCCAGGGGGACGGACGAGACACCGGCCCGCTTGAAGAGAACTGCCGTGATGGGTTCATCCTGCAATCTCCAGACCTTCATGCCGCGGATGTCGGGTGCGCCACGCACGGGCGTCTGGGACATCACGTAGACGAAGCCTATGTCAGACCAGCCGAGAAGGACGTAGCCCGCAGCAGCGAAACGCTGCTGATAGAACTCCTCCATTTGCGAAACGACGTAGTCCACTTCGTCGTAATCATCGAAGAGGAAGGGCATTTCCAAGGCCAGGACATCTGGAACCATGGCACTGACGCCATCGCCGCCAAAATTGCCACCATGAAGTTGGCCTATACGCATCTTGCGCAGCATGACATCCTCGTCGCCCTGAACGCCACCCGGGTAAATCTTGAGGCCCACGGCGTCAGCCGTCTGCTCGCGCAGAGCAGTATCCACTTGCCGCAATGCGTTTACCCAACCACTGCCTTCGGGAGCGATCGTTGCCACTTTCAGCAGATCGATGGCTTGGGTTGGTGATACGTGGATGCAGCAGCACACGATCACCCCTACCCACAAGGATCTGCTCGGCAGATGGTTCCTAAAACAGTTCATCGGCCTGCTCCAGTAGCACACGGGCTTGTTGTTTGGCGGCCATATTCTGCAATCTGAGATTTGGGTTGGTATCGGCTGGCGTTCGTATCACTTCTTCCAGCAGTGCGACAAACAGTTCGCGGTCAAAAATCTGGCGTGCATAGTATCGTGCCATCTGCACCTGCACGATGAGGGACTGACGCTGACCAATCTCTAGGGCTCGGTCGAAGTGTTTGCGCGCACGATCGGGGGAGCCTCCGAGCAGGGCTGGCAGTGCAGCATGATAGACTCCGAGAAACACGTGCGGCGCTCCGTCCAGGAAGGTCTCGTCCTGTGTCAAAACCCATTCCATCAGATAGGTCACTCGCGGCAACTGGGCGATGGCTGCCATCGAGTCGAGATGGGTGCTGATCCAGGCGCCCCAACTGCTGGCGGCCCAGAACACGACGGCCACATCTTCCTTACCCAGGTGTTGTGTGATTTGTGCAAAGTCATCGTAGGGTTGGTCTATCTGCGAGCGTGTTGCGGGCCTTTGTGCCAGCAGGGCCCGTCGACCATAGTCCATGGCTCGTGCATACAACATGCCCGCTCTTTGCGGCTCGTCAATTTCGACGAGTGAGGCATACGACGTGTAAGCTTCGGCACCACTGGTCAGGAGTCTGACGTCCTGGGCGGAACCCTCAATGAGTCCGTCTACTAGCAACAGAAAAGGGGGGATCGCATCGCGTACGAGTCTCACATCATCGTGACGGGCAGTCGCTGTCGTGATGTCCTGCATCAAGCCTGATGTGACACGACTCTGCACCCAACCGCAACCGGCGACTCCCAGGAAGAATATCAAGATCCATCCACGGGGGGGGAGGGCCCAACTCGATCTGCTGAGTGCTGCAGAGTTTGTCATGGATTCGCGTTGCATGGGTCCTGTTGAGTGTGACTGATCAGTGTTGTGAGGGCGGGAAAGATCGACATTTCTGCGATTGAGGCCAGTCGAACGACTCCAGTCTCGCACGTGTGACGCAGGGAATTGCTTGTTGGTTTCACTTGCCCACCCCTGTTCACACTGACGAACATAGCACGGATGGCAATGTTTCAGGCGAAAATACGGACACAGTCTATTGTTTCAGGCACTGCTCATCATTGGCCCATGGGGTCTGCCTTGGCAACCGACTCGTATATGACGATCGAGCTCTGTTGCTCAGGCCCTCCGTGGTCAATGCTGAGCTCGCCAGCTCATATCGATGACTTACTGACAAGAGATCACAGGACATGCGGGCAGCCTGTATCTCCCCCTCGCACCTGTTTGGGCTTGCTTGCTCTCCTGGGCGGAGTCACACTGCCCTTGCTGCAATGCTTGCCGGGTCACCGCGCCACCTAGGGCCTGTTCAGGGTTGGCGACCACAACCCATCAGATCGAAGGTTTCCGGCAGGCTTTGCCCTCCTACCTGGACGTCCTGCGACTTCGTCCGGGACATGTACCGTTTGTGAGAGTACTGTCTGGCCTCGTCCATGCCGGAGAGATAGATGAGGCACGGGCGGTCCTAAACAGAGCGCTGCAATTTTCTGATGATGAAAACCTGCGTCAGCGGCGCGAACTTCTGCCATAGCTGCAGTGCATCACATTCGCGCCGTCGCAACGATTCCGGCTCATTGACTTGTCGCAGGACCTTGGGAATGGGCTGCGCCCTGGCCGGCGGCCTCTAGGCAAGCGAATGGCAAGGGGTCTTGTGCACATTGGGTAAAGACTTCGACACACGCGCCGAGGTCTTGTCCTTGCGCTGAGTACACCTGATCGAACAGATGCAGATCACGGTGGTAGCGGCGATAGGATAACAGACGCGCATTGTTCACGCGTTCCCATTGCAGAAATTCGTCATACCGGGAGCCGAACAATGGGTCTGCACGATACCGGTCCTGGGCGGTGTGCAGCAACACCTGGCGAAGGGGCAAAAGGCGGTCGACGTCAAGATTGAGGGCATAGAGGCTGTCGAGTTCATCGAGAAACACAGCCATGAACTGGTTAAACTGCAACGCTTCGTGGTGGCGCTCGCCAATTGATCGGACCCGGGGTGACTCGTCTCCATATCGTCGTTGCATAAGTGTCAGCGCGCCCTTCCTGCCGACGAAGGTTGCCGTGCTTTCGCTGTAGTCGATCTGGCCTTCGGCGAAGATTGTCGCGTGTGTCAGTTCGTGCAGCAGAAGATCTGCGAGCCGAGCCTCGTCGTCTGCCAGCATCGTACTCAACAAGGGGTCGGGCAGATACCCTAATGTGCTGTAGGCGGCTACGGGTCGCGCGATGGCGTCGAAGCCCTCTGCGCGGAGCGCCTCGGCTTCGGCCAGAGCCAGATCACGTGTGAAGAATCCCTTGTAGGGCAGGGGACCCACAAAGGGGAAGTCCCACTCGTAGGGTTCCAGGCGCGTCCTGGGGCTCGCACTGACGTTGTAGGAGATCGGCGTTGAACCGGTGTCAAAGAACCGTGTATAGTTTGTCTGGGCCCCCTGCAGGCCGATGGTACTTGCATAGGCACGAACCGTATCGACCCACGCAAAGCGACGAAGGTGCAGAGTGTCAGTGGTGGTGGGAAGAATCTGATCGATCGGTTGACTGCCGAGCAGGACGCGCATTTGACCTTGCGTCAGATGCAGCAGATACCCCGGTGTTGCGTCGCCGCAGGCGCCCAACAGGAAAACGAGAGATATGAATCTCGCTCGCGTCAGGCGCCGGAAGTTCGTCAGGGGCTTGCAACCGGGGCGGCGGCGAGTGCTGCGTTGATTTTCGTCATTTCACCATTGAGGCTCGCAATCAGCTGGTTGGCCTCTGCAAGGGTACGCTCAACTTGAGCGTAGATCGCCTTGGGCTCGCTGCCAGTCTCTTCATACGACCAACCTTCGATGGTCTTGTCGTACGCAGACAGGCGTAGCGCAATCAGTTTGCGAACATCACGATGAAAATTGGCCAGCAATGGCGGCGACTCGATCGAGTCGAACCTCTGCAGCAATTGCTGCAATTGTGGTCTCACCTCTTTGGCCTTTGCTGACAGGTTTCGTCCCGTCCCTCGTCGGTCGGCATTCTCACTTTTGGCCGAAGAGAGGGCCGTCTCATATTGGCCCTGCAGTTGGCCGATTTCCTCGATGTGCGGTGTGATCTGCTGCAGGTAGGCGGAGACTGCAGCGGTAGATCCATAGGACGCCTGAGACGGGTCGGCTGTCGCCTGTTCTTCTTCTTGGGAAGACTGACCACAAGCAGTAAACACAAGGGCGAGGGCAGAGCAAGAAGCGAGAAATCGTGACATGGAGCGTGTCTCCTAATACACAGCAGGTGAGATCGATCGATGGGCGCTAAAGGTGAGTATGTGCAGCCTGTAACCCCTGACGAGCTTTTTCTGATCCAGGGCGAATGAGAAGAGCTCGGTCGTAGTGAGCGGCAGCCTGAGCCCATTCTCCACGATTGGCGAAAATACTGCCAAGACTGAGATAGGCCTCGACGGCGTTAACGTTCAATTCGAGGACAGCCTCAAAGCCTGCCTGTGCCTCGTCCATTCGACCGGACTGAAGATAGACTGTGCTCAATTTGATACGGGCGTCAACGAATCGATCATTGGCCTGCACGGCTTGTTCGAAATAGGCGATCGCAGAATCGAGCAGCCCTTCCTCGAACCAGGTCTCGCCAATTTGCAGGGGAGCCATAGGGTGGTCGGGCATCGCGATTGCCGCTGCTGCGAAGGCAGTTCTCGCAGCGCCCCGATCGCCGGCCTCGCGGGCGGCAGTGCCCAATCTGCAGTACAGATGAAATGCGCGCTTACGGTATCGCTCGGCAACATCAGCGCGCTGCACCTCCTCATAGATACGAGCCAGGCCAAACAGCGCGACGGCCGAAGTAGAGTCGCTCTGCAGGACGCGGCGAAAAGACGCGGTGGCAGCACTGAAGTCACCATCCCACAATCGACGCTCCGCGTGGGCAATCAGTTCCGGCGTAGTTGCTGTTGCCGCGGGGGTGTCGTCACCGCCGCAGCTAATGATCAGCAGGCCGGCAGCGCTAAGTAACAGTGAGCGGTAAGCGAGCTTGTAGCGGGGACTCACTTCTTTTTCTGCGGGGTGACGACCTTTTCGCCGTCAAAGATCATATTGCCATCACGGTCGAGGATACAGCCATCTTCTGTGAATTCGTATTTCATTGACTGTCCAAGGGACAGATGCTTCTGCACCTCGTCAAGATCCTGATACTTGTCGATGAGCTTCTCAATGGGACCCTCGAATTCTGTGGCATGATACTTCGGACGATTGCGGTCGCGTGTCTTCCGCTCCTCGGAGGTCATGATGGGCAATCGCTCGGCTGCAGATTCCGTGCGACTCGCCATCGATTGCCGGCGCCTGTAGAGCACATGACGTTTTTCCGATTCCGTTAGAAGTTCCTCGGGCACGGAAGACATTCCTACATCATCCGGTCTAGAGCGCTTCTTTTTTTCTTCGTCCGCTCGCTGCCCCTCACGGTCCTGCGCGTCTGTCATTTCACGAGCGACATGTTCCTCGCGCTCTTCGTCCAGATGCACGTCCGTACCGATCTTTCGCAGAACGTTGCGAGCCGCTCGATTCATGTTGGGTTCCGTCTTGGTGTGTCAGGGAAGGTGGCCGACAAGATACTGTAGATGTGCCAAGAATATAGGGTTAAGGCTCCGAATTCGAAAAGCGTGCGTAGGTGGACAGATTGGGAAGGGGGGGGTTATCTTTGGCTTGGCCTTGAGAAATGTCTGTTTAGTTTAGCAAGTCCCGCGTGGTGGATACAGGGTAAGACATGGCCGAAGAAGAAAAAAAGAACAAAAAGAAGGACTCTGCCGAGGATCGCGAACAACGAGTCGCGCGAATTCGTCAGTTATTGCAGGACCGGAGTGAAGACGCAGCGAAAATGGTAAAGACCTGGCTTCATCAGGAAGAGTGATAGCTCTGCGGTTTTGAAGCAAGGATCTATCGAAGTCCGGCCTCCCCTAAGGTCATCCCCCCCTTTTATTTTTTCCCATTGTAACGCGCTGGCTCGCTCGCTGATGAATGGGCGCGGTCACAGTGCGTTCTTTTCATCCCGAATTGTGGTTGTGCACCACCCGGAAGGACAACATGGCGTTCTTGTCGCGCTTCTTCTCCAATGAGATCGGCATCGATCTCGGTACAGCCAATACTCTGATCTATGTAAAGGGTGAGGGCATTGTGCTCAATGAACCCTCGATCGTCGCTCGTCATATCATGACCAAGAAAATCATCGCCGTCGGCAAAGAGGCGAAGGAAATGATGGGACGAGAAAACTCGGAGATCGAGACCATTCGGCCTTTGAAGGATGGTGTGATCGCTGACTTTGAAGTAACGGAAGAGATGATCCGCACCTTTATCCGTAAGGTGCAAAAGAACAAATTTTTTGTCCGACCAAGGATCGTTGTCTCCGTACCTTCCGGCAGTACCGAGGTAGAGAAACGCGCGGTGCGCAATTCGTGCGAACGCGTGGGGGCGCGCGAGGTTTTCCTGGTTAGCGAACCGATGGCGGCGGCAATTGGTATCGGCCTGCCCGTAGAGCAGGCTGTCGGGTCCATGGTCATTGATATTGGTGGTGGCACGACGGAGATCGCCGTCATCGCCCTGTCTGGCATCGTCACCTCAGAATCCATTCGAGTTGCCGGAGATGAGATGGATCGTTATTTGACTGAATGGATGCGAAAGAAATACAACCTGCTGATCGGTCCCCGGAACGCCGAGCAGCTGAAATTTCAGATCGGCTCAGCGATGCCTCTCGATCCCGAAGAGGAAGCGCAGGTGCGAGGGCGTGACCTGGTGGCGGCTTTACCAAAGACCCTGACGGTTGATTCTCGCGAGATTCGCGAAGCTCTTACAGACCCAGTTGAAGCAATTGTCGCCGGCGTCCGTCGGGGTCTGGAACACACACCACCTGAGCTGGCTGCGGATATTCTTGATCGTGGCATGGTCCTGAGTGGTGGTGGTGGCAAATTGCGCGGCTTGCGAGAGAGACTGATTGAGGCAACGAGTCTGCCGACCTATCTCGATTCGGAAGATCCTCTGTCGGCCGTTGTCAGGGGCAACGCCCGTGTTCTTGATGAATTTGAGCGCTATCAGAAGGTCCTCTATTGATGGCGTCCGATGCCCCAGCCAGGTACTGACTACGTTGGAATCGGCGCGGTTGTCCTTGTCTCTTTGACACTGATGGGACTTCCGCAGCCCCGCCAGGAAGCGATGGCAGCTACCCTGCGCTCTTCTGCTCTGGCGACGGGGCAATGGACCTTTTCCAGGGTCATCCGCTTTGCCACAGGTGAGGAGAGGGCGCGTCATCTGCTGACGCGAAATGTGCAGCTATCTCTCGAAAACATGCGCTTGCGTGAAGCGGAAGAAGAGAATGATCGGTTGCGTCGTGCTCTCGATTTTCGTAGCCGCAATCAATTCGGACAGATTATCCCAGCCGAGGTGATCGGTCGGGATCCGGATCTTCTATTTGATGTTCTCGTCATCAACGCAGGTGAGGATCTTGGTCTCAAACCGGATTGGCCAGTCGTGACGACCGATGGCCTTGTGGGCCATGTCGTGGAAGTGGGCCAGCGCTCATCTGTGGTTCAATTGATCTTCGGCGTCAGGGTGAGTGCTGTTGTCCAGGGTGGGCGAGCGCATGGCATGGTCTCCGCCGTCGACGGCAACCTCTTTCAGCTGAGTTACGTGGATGCCAGCAGCAGAATCGAAGCGGGGGACCGGGTCGTCACATCCGGACTCGGAGGAAGATATCAGAAGGGGTTGACCCTTGGCACCGTGACGCAGGTTACACAGCTCGAGGAAGATCCTTTGTTCCACGAGGTCTTTCTCGAGTCGGATGTTGATTTCTGGGGGCTCGAGGAGGTCTTCGTGTTGCCGCCGCCGCAGGTTGTTGCAGGGGCGGCGATTCCTTGACAACATAAGGGGTTGTGGTTTATGTTCCTCCTTCGGCTCTGCGGGTAATGCTAAAGACGCGTAAGCGTTTGCCAGACAACCGGTAGCGTCGAGAAGGCAGGGCACGATCCTGACCCGAAATCGTAGGGGCTGGGGTGCTTTAGTGAAAGCCCCCCGGGCCCTCCAGCGAGTGATGAGTCAGAGGGAGAACCGGCCTTGACCAAGGCTGATATCGTTCGAATGATCGCCCAGAGTACGGGCCTGACGAAAACAGATACAAGCGCCGTCGTGGATGGTTTCATTGAAGCTGTCATTGAAGCACTCCAAGAAGGCGAGCACATAGAAATTCGCGGTTTCGGTACGTTTAAGTCCGTGAGTCGGGCTCCGCGTACAGGCCGCAATCCGCGCACAGGTTCTGAGGTGAAGATATCGCGCCGTCGAGCGCCGGTATTCAAACCCTCAAAGGATCTTCGTGCGCGGGTCGAAGACATTTAAACCCCCAACCGGAGCTGACAAGGATGCCGTGTGGGAAGAAGAGAAAACGGCATAAGATCAACACCCATAAGCGCAAGAAGCGTCTGCGCAAAAACCGGCACAAGAAGCGCAATATTTAGCGGGCGCTTAACCGGTCGCGGGCGAGTCGTGAGCTATTAGCTCAGCTGGATAGAGCGCTAGCCTCCGGAGCTAGAGGTCACAGGTTCGAATCCTGTATAGCTCGCCATATTTGCTCGCCAGCATTTCGGGTCGGGGTGTGGCGCAGCCCGGAAGCGCACCTCCTTGGGGTGGAGGTGGTCGCAGGTTCAAATCCTGTCACCCCGACCATTTACCCATACGGCATGGGCCACGAGTGTGTGACTCGGGGTCCATTGTCGTGTGCGCTCGTTTTGCTCATCATCCGGTGCGGACTTGAGTTGTCGCAGGTAGTCCGGGGGAGCTGATGGGCTTCGGGTGCAGCATTGATCTGCGGTAGCCGCCCGTGATGTGGCAAAAGATTTTTTCTGTGTGTGGGATCCATTTTTTACGTGGGGCCCGCATTGGTTTGTGGGACGGGGTGTAGCGCAGTCCGGTTAGCGCACCTGCTTCGGGGGCAGGGGGTCGGCGGTTCGAATCCGCCCACCCCGACCATTCATCTCATTGTTGCGCAATGAAGTGGCCTTCAGGGCTTTGATGCCGTGGGGGCCTCTTCTTTTTTGAGTAGGAGCCCCACATGCCCACACCCCTCGTCGTGATTGCTGGACCGACGGGTGTAGGCAAGACGCAGACAGCCATTCGCGTCGCCCAATGCCTGGGGGCGCAGATCCTGTCTGCTGACTCACGCCAGATCTACCGCCATCTCGATATCGGCACAGCCAAACCAACAGCCGAACAGCGTCGCGTCGTCACGCATCATCTGCTGGACTTGATCAGCCCCCAAGAGCGCTTTTCAGCTGGTGAATATGGTCGTCAGGCGAGGCAGATCATTGCACGCCTTGGTGATCAAGGCACACCTTTGGTACTGGTCGGCGGATCCGGAATGTATGTGGATGCCACCGTCGACGGGTTTGGAGCCAGTCCTGAGGCTGATTCACAGTTGAGAAGTCAACTGGAGAGTCGCTGGCTCACCGAGGGGCCAGAGGCGCTCCACGGTGATCTGGCCCGTCGTGAACCCGAGATCGCCTCTCGTCTCAACGTGACGGATCGCTCGCGGATCCTGCGCGCACTTGAACTGCTTGAGCAAACAGGGCGTGGTGTTGCGCCACCAGCCGGGCAACACACGATCAGACCCCGGCCACTGCTGGTTGCCTTGCATAGGCCTCGAGAGCAGCTCTATCAACGAATTGAGCGTCGTATCGAGGATATGATGCACCGGGGCTGGCTGGCGGAGGTCGAGGATTTGCTCGCAACGGGTATTTCTGCGTCCAGCCCCGGGATAGAATCTCTTGGATACGGTGAACTGGTCTCGCATCTGCGTGGCAAGGGCACCCTCGAATGGGCTATTGATCAAATCGGTCGCAAGACTCGTCGTTATGCCAAGCGCCAGACGACTTGGTTGCGCCGCGATCGGCGCTATCGGTGGCTTGATCTGGACCGTTTTGGGCAGGGCGGAACCGTCGAGCGAATCGTCCACCAATGGCACTGGCGAGTCGACGCTGTGCGCGTTGACTCTTGTACTTAGCCCTGCTATCTTAAAGAGGTCTCTTAAGTCGATATCTCTCCCAAATGGGAAGAATCCTCGGAGGATGGGGAGCGGGAGTAGTTCAGGGGTAGAACGCAAGCTTCCCAAGCTTGATGTCGCGGGTTCGACTCCCGTCTCCCGCTCCAATCTCCTTCCTCTTCTGTTGTCTTTGCCAAAAAGCATATCCTTTGACGCCTCTGCCTAAGCTCGCTCCTCAGATGTATTTGCTACTGTCGTTGCTCGCACTGGGGTGCGCTCGTCACGTCGAGATGGCGCCACAATCCCGTCTCGATACGGCAGATCTCCACTATCAGCAAGGATTGCATGCCCTAGACGAGGGGGACGTGCGGGGAGCACAGGCCTCCTTTGAGCGCGCGCGCGCCCTCGACGAGAACTATCCAGGTGTCGCCGTTGGCACGGCGCTGGTCGCCAACGTACAAGGAGAGTTTTTCCGCGCCCGAAAGCTGATCGAGGCTGCCTTGCACCGAGACAGGTCCTTTGTCGGTGCCTATGTCGCTCTGGCACAGATTGCTGCATCCGAGGGACTGACCCGAGGCGATTCGCCCCATGTCTGGCTCGAGGCGGTCCGACGCTCCATGATGCAGGCTTCCGACCTTGCCCCCTTGGATGGATCCGTTCCCTTTCGCTTGGGAGAGATCGAATTTCAGGCCGGTGAATATTCTGCCGCTCGAGTTGCCCTGCAACGATCGATGGCACTGGACGACAGTCCCTGGTCGGATCGCTCAAAACGGTTGCTTTCTAAATTGCAGCAGATTGAGCGTTCGACACCAGGCTCGACTCTGGGCAGCAAGATCGCCACCTCTGCAACCGTTACGCGTGGCGAGCTGGCGGTCCTGCTCATCGAAGATCTCCATGTTGAGCAGATTCTGGCAGCTCGCAACCGACTCGAGGGCAAGGCGCCTGCGGCACAACAGGCGATCGACGCTGAGGCCCTCGGGATTCAGCTGACATGGGCGCGGCCATTTATTGAAAGGCTCCTACCCCTTGGGCTGCTTGGTATGGAGCCATTACCAGATGGCTCATTTGCCCCGGAGGCGCCCGTGACACGAGCTCAACTGGCCATGATCGCTGATGGCCTGTTGCAGCGAGTCGCGGGACGCAGCCCAAGTAGTGATCGCTATACGGGAGAGCCGTCAAGATTTAGTGATATCACCTCCGACCACTATGCTTATGCCGCCATCGCCAGTGTTGTCGCGCGCGGCGTAATGACCTCAGACCCGTTGGCCATGAGCTTTCGCCCTGCCGCGCCAGTTGATGGCGCGGAGGCCCTGGACGTGCTCAGGCAACTCGAATCGGCACTAACTGGTGGCTTCTAACATGAGAGTCGCCATTGCTACAGCATACCTTCTATGTCTGCCTGCCGTCTGTTTCTCTTCGACAGTGACACGAACGGTTCGTTCCACAGGGCAGGCCGCCGTGATCGATGGGGACGTGGGAACTGCCCGTGATCAGGCAAGACATTCGGCCCTGCGAGAGGCTGTTGAATCCGGCGTCGGTGTCTTGATCTCCTCAACGACACATGCCAGCAACTACGCTGTCATCGAGGACGAGATTTTCACAGCGACGCGAGGATTTGTCCGCGCATTTGATGTAGTCCACCGCGGTCGGAGTGAAGACGGATTGACATACGAGATGACCGTTGATGCGCAGGTCGATCTGCACCGGCTGGAAGAGAAAATTTCTTCAATCGATTTGACACACGTCATGGCAGGACGGCCGCGATTTGTCTGTCGTGGCGCAGTCTTCGCAGATAATGGATGGCGCTGGTCCCCGGAGGCAACCCAGCAACTGCATGCTGCGATGCGTCCCCTGGGAAAGCGCCTTGAACCAGCCTCTGCGGGGGAGGGGGCGATGGTGATGGATGATTTACGCCTTGCCGAGACGTATCTGGCAGAGGTCCTGGTGGATGCACGTGTGCGATACGCTGACGTGGAGGCCATCGTTCCAGGTTCGAACCAGACCCTGGCCAATC
>Ga0114999_10002075_pt1 | contig 26900 bp, 23 predicted proteins | sample ArcticOcean_MG_C_3_FD_89820 | JGI IMG/M metagenome (GOLD analysis project Ga0114999, IMG submission 89820) | Marine microbial communities from western Arctic Ocean - ArcticOcean_MG_CB8_126 | ecosystem: Environmental > Aquatic > Marine > Oceanic | place: Arctic Ocean: Canada Basin | collected...
GACGCCAGCCGATGTTTACTTCGGGCGCGGACAATCAATACTGGCAAGCAGAGAAAGGATCAAGAAAAGGACCATCGCGAAGCGTCGGTTGCACTATCAGCGATACGCCGCGTAAACTGAAAATGAGGAACAAAACTCTCCATTAGATAAACCCTACGTCTGTTCCATTTGTTTGACGACGGACAGTCCATGCTTGATCACAGCGAAGATGTTGAAGCTGAATTGCATGAACTGCAACGCCAGGAACACGCCATCGGAGTCGATGATTTCGGCACGGGCTATTCTTCACTAAGCTACATGAAACGCCTGCCGTTGAAGACCATTAAGATCGATCGCTCATTTATCCAAAACATACCTCATGACCTAAACGACGTCGCAATTTCTCGGGCCATCATCTCTTTATCACACGACCTTGGTTATGAAGTCGTTGCAGAAGGTGTCGAAACTGCGGAACAACTGGAGTTTCTGCTGGATAAAGGCTGCAACTACGCGCAGGGATACTTTTTCCGCAAACCAGTACCTGCCGAAGAGTTTGCGGGTCTGGTGGATGATATCAATCATCGGTTGCATGTCCACGCGGGCTGGCCAGCGCGTTTACGATCAATTAAATAGAGCTCCCTTGAGGGCCAGCGATTGACGTCACAATCTCTCGCACGAGGACGAATATCCCGATCGTATTGACCCAATCACAGTAAGCCTCGACAATGCCCTAACCAAGAAGCGTGATTTGACCCCAGGTCACTGAAGCGCCAAAAATAAGAAGAACTCGGGGGCATACAATGAGCACCGTGCATGAGCTGCTGCAAACAGGTGAAGACAGCAGCATCGCAATCAGCGGTATTGATCGACCGGGCTTGCGCTATGGAGAATTACGCGAACTGGTCGAACGTACCAAAGATTCGCTGAACGAATTAGGCATCGGGCGCAATGACCGAATCGCAATTGTGCTGCCAAATGGCCCGGAAATGGGATCCAGTTTCATTTGTATTGCCGCCTGTGCGACCACTGCACCGCTGAATCCGTCCTACACAGAGGATGAATACGATTTCTATCTTGCAGATCTAAATGCGAGAGCACTGGTCGTTGCAAAAGGCAGCGACACTCCAGCCATACAGGCTGCGAAGAATCACGGCATTCAGGTTCTTGAACTCGAAACCCACGCCGACGGACCAGCAGGTGCGTTCACGCTTGGCCAAACCGGCAGCACGGAAGGCCCTCGCAATCAAACGGTCGGTTATGCTGAGGCAGATGACGTCGCACTTGTCTTGCACACCTCCGGCACGACATCTCGACCGAAAATCGTACCGCTCACACACAGAAATATTTGTCGTTCTGCCGCCAACATCCAGAACACCCTGCGCTTAGAACCAACCGATGTTTGTCTGAACATCATGCCGTTGTTTCACATACATGGCTTGATGGCGGCAATACTCGCAACCCTTGGTAAAGGTGCAAGCGTGTGTTGCTCGCCCGGTTTCGATGCGCTCAAATTCTACTCGTGGTTGCAACAGTCAAGCCCAACCTGGTACACCGCCGTACCCACGATGCACCAGGCGATCATTGCAAGAGCGAAGCGCAATGACGATGCCGTCAAGAACGCGCGACTGCGCTTTGTCCGTTCGTCATCTTCATCATTGCCCCCGCAGGTCCTGCATGAACTTGAAAACACATTTGGGGTGCCGGTAGTAGAAGCCTACGCGATGACAGAAGCAGCGCATCAAATGACCTGCAACCAACTGCCGCCCGGCATACGTAAGCCTGGAACCGTAGGCTGTGCCGCAGGGCCAGAGGTAGCAATTATGGATGAGTCCACGGCGACACTGTTATCGCAGGGGCAAACTGGCGAGATCGTCATCCGTGGTGAGAATGTCACGCCAGGTTACGAAAACAATTCAGCCGCAAACACGGAAAATTTTGTCGCTGGATGGTTCAGGACTGGCGATCAGGGCGTATTGGATGAAGATGGTTTCCTTACAATAACCGGCCGACTGAAGGAAATTATCAACCGCGGTGGTGAGAAAATATCACCGCGGGAGGTCGACGAAGTGCTGCTGGACCACGCGGCTGTACAACAGGTCGTCACATTTGCGATACCGCACAAATCTTTGGGCGAAGAAGTAGCAGCGGCCGTTGTATTGAAAGAAGGTGAAGCCGGTGACGAAGCAGCCATTCGCTCTTTCGCAGCAGAGCGGCTGGCAGCATTCAAAGTGCCACGAAAGATATTTATACTGGATGAAATTCCGAAAGGGCCGACTGGCAAGTTGCAACGCATCGGTTTGGCAGAAAAATTGGGGCTCGTTTGATGCGCATTTGTATCTATGGTGCCGGTGCGATCGGTGCATGGCTGGGCGTCGAACTTACGAATGCAGGCGAAGACGTAACGCTCATCGCGCGCGGTCCTCATTTGGAAGCCATGCAAAAGAATGGGGTGAAGCTACTCATCGACGGTGAGGAGCGAATTGCACATCCGCGTTGCGTCGAAGATCCAGCGGAAGCAGGAGAACAGGACTACGTCATCATCGCGCTGAAAGCACATTCGCTAGCAGGCATTGCAGACAAGATAAAACCTTTGCTGGGACCTAACACAGCCGTTGTTACGGGTGTCAACGGTATTCCCTGGTGGTACTTCTATAAACTTGAAGGTGAATTCGAAAATCATACACTCGAAAGTGTCGACCCCGGTGGCCGATTCTGGAACGCGGTTGGTCCTGAACGTGCGATCGGTTTTGTCGTGTATCCCGCTGCCGAAATTGCGGAGCCAGGGGTTATACGCCACATTGAGGGTGACCGGTACACAATGGGCGAACCCGATGGACGGCCCTCTGAACGTACGAAAATTCTCTGCGCAGCACTCGCGAATGCGGGATTCAAAGCGAGGGTACGCGACAACATTCGTGATGACATTTGGGTCAAGCTCTGGGGGAACCTGTGTTTTAACCCGATAAGCGCATTGACCCACGCGACGCTGGACAAAGTCGCTGGAGAACCTGATACCGGTAATATTTGCAGACTCATGATGCTAGAAGCACAGGCGATTGGCGAAAGATTGGGCGCCAGTTTTCGGGTATCCGTGGATCGAAGGCTGGCGGGCGGTGCTGCAGTAGGCGCGCATAAAACCTCGATGCTCCAGGACCTGGAATCGGGCCGCCCGATGGAGATTGATGCACTCGTGACCGTGGTACAGGAACTGGGCAGACTCGTCGATGTGCCAACGCCAACGCTCGATGTGGTGCTGGCACTGATTCAACAACGAGCCCGCACAGCAGGCACTTACTAGTGGTCCATCAATCCTGCCTTGTTGGACCACTAGTCTGTATACAACACCCTATCAAGGGTTAGGAGTATTAGTGAGCGAACCGACAACAGACAACGATAGCTTCGATTCACTGGAGCTACCATCGATGACGCCAGGGAGTCTGGCAAAAAAGTTCGGACCGGGAATGATGCTGATGATGACAGGCATTGGAACCAGTCATCTAATAACGGCGCCAGTTGCTGGTGGTCGTTATGGCTACGCCCTTTTGTGGTGTCTCCCTATCGCCTACATATTCAAATACTACGGTTTTGAGATGGCGATTCGTTTTACGCACGCCACAGGACGAAGCATGCTGGACGCCTATGCGACAGCCTGGAAGAAAATACCGGTCTGGTACGTTCTTATCACCACCGTTATTCAGTCAACTGTTGGTCAGGCGGGTCGCCTAATTGCCGCCGCGGCAGTTGTCTTCTATTTTTTCCGATTGTTTCTTGGCGTTGATATTCCCGGCTTCGACGATGATAAAGAGTTGGCCATCTATGCGTTTTTGTTAGCCATATTGTCAGTGACTATCATACTGCGAGGGCGGTATGCGGTGGTTGAATTGGTCACCAAAATCGCAGCGGGCATTTTGATTGTTTGCACCTTGAGCGTATTCATCGTCCAACCTGCGCCCGTATCCGAATTTGTACATTTCTTCCAATTGGAAACGCCCGAAGGTTCTTGGTTGCTGATTGCTTCATTTTTGGGCCTTCTTCCGACCGGTATTGACGTTTCTCTTCAAGCATCAGAATGGGGCAAGGCGAAAAAGGTCGGTATGGGGCGATTGCGCCCTGAAATGGAAGCTCGAGGATTAGCGACACGCTTCGACTCGTTTGAGAGCAGCAAGAAAGACTTGTCGGTCGATGTTTCTAAGCTTCCATCGCATGCACAAGAATATTGTCGTCGATGGTTCAAGATCGGCTTAATAGATTTTCGTTTCGGCCATGTAATCTCGTTCATTCTCGCCACAATTTTTTTGATGTTGGCCGCTGTTTGGCTTTACCCAAGTGACGTTAGTGGCAACGCAGTCATGGGAGAGATCGCGAAAATTTTTACAGAAAGTGTTGGGCCTAGCCTAATGATCGTATTTCTCGCCGGCGCCCTGGCAGCAACGTTCTCGACCGCGTTTAACTATTTCGATGGCTGGCCGCGCGTCGTTGGTGCCTGTTGCCGAAACTTGTTTCGTAAGACAGCGCAGCTGCCACGTACCTCGCGTGAGGAGCTTGATGATGAACAGCGCAAGGTCTGGTATTCGGAATACAATATCTATCGCATCAGTATGTTCTTTTCGCTGATTACATCCGTTGCCATCATTGCCGGCATTCCACGCCCCGTCTATTTGGTCTTGGTCGCATCTGCCCTTGCGTATTTTGTCGCTCCGGTAATCTATTTCCTGAATCTTTATTACTGTCAAACGGTCATACCCAAAGATGACAAACTTTTTTATCCGTCGCCGTTCGCAATCTGGTTTGGTTGGCTCAGTCTGGTCGTGTTTGTGGGCTTGTCTGCCATTCTCGTTCTGCAGCGTCTATTTGGAATTTCCCTGTTCTAGGAGCCTGCGCGGTAGAATTATCAACGAGAGGCGGCGGTCAAACTATGCAGTTCTTGCAGATCACCAATCTCATACGTGATCTGATCGTTCGGCCCCGCCTCTTTTCCATGCGGGTTATACCAGCAGGTCGCGATACCATAATTCGTTCCTCCCTGGATATCCGATGACAGACTGTCGCCCACCATCAGCACGGACTCTTTCGGTGGGTGATCGAGGGCGGCGAAGACCAAATCAAATATGTCGGTGCCAGGTTTAGCCGCACCAACCTCTGCCGAAATCACCACAGCATCAAAGAAATGCCCGATTTCAAGGCGCTTGATTCGCGGCCATTGCACCTCACCAAGACCGTTGGTGATGATGGCCAGAGCGTGCTGCTCGCTGAGCGCCTTAAGCACCTCTTGAGCCCCTGCATACAGATCTCCATTGGCGCCCAATCCGGCGACAAATTCATCTGCAAGATGCATTGGATCGGCATCGAGATCCAATGCCTCGACCAATCCCTCGAATCGTAGTGTACGAACCTGTTGCGGCGTGATCTCGCCGCGCTCAACTCGAGACCATAGAGCTGTATTTATACCTTGATAGGTCGAAATGTGTCCGTCGGCATTCGATATTCCTGCTGCCGACAGAGCTTGCCTGAACGCCTGAGCTTCTGATCGCTCAGTGTCGAATAACGTATGGTCCAGATCGAAGAGAATCGTGGAATAGTTCATGCTCTCGAACCGGGTGTAAACGACGTTGGCAGAGTCGATCGCCCCCAAATGACGGTGACTGTCTCCGGATGTTTCACCTTTGCCGCATCTATTTTGAAGTCAGGAATACGACGTAGTATTTCTTCCAACATGATCTTTAATTCAAGGCGTGCCAACGGTGCACCGAGACAGCGATGCGCGCCAATTCCGAATGTCAGGTGCCGGTTGGGTCGTCGATCGAACACCACCTCATCCGGGTTCTCAAATTCGTCGGGGTCGCGATTGGCGGATGCCCACAAAAGATAAACTCGTTCTCCTGCCCGCACTTTCTGATCACCGATGCTTACGTCGGTCGTGACGGTACGACTAAAAGCATGCACAGGCGCTTCGTAGCGGAGAAACTCATCAATTGCGCTCGGCAGAAGGCCGGGATCATCTATCAGCCGCTGGCGTTGGGTCGGGTTTTCGCTGAGATATAGAAGTGCATTGCTTGCAGCAGCCATCGTGGTATCCAGGCCACCGAATAGGAGCATTTTTACGAGTCCGTGAAGTTCCTTTGAACTAAACCGGACACCATCTTTTTCATACTGTGTCAGTTCGGTAATTGCATCAGCTTGCGGATTTACGAACCGAGCTTCAATTGCGTCTTCAATACGACTGTCAATTTGAACCAGATCCGCAAGCGCTTGCTCACGTTCCGGCGAGCCGTCCGCTGAATATGACAACAGGTGCATTGGATTCGCGAAATCGTGCCATTCGAGCGGATCAAATCCAATGAAATCCAGGGCAGTCATTGACGGTATTGGATTGGCAAACTGCGTGACCAGTTCGCATTGGCCCGTCTCGATGAAGGTATCAATGCAGTCGCTGGTGAATTGGCGAATTTCTGGTTCGTATTTTTTCAACGCCGCCGGTGTGAAATAACGAATGAGTGGCATGCGGTAGCGCTGCAAATCAGGGGGATCCGACTGCAGCGGAATGAGGTTGTATACGCCCGTATCGGGAATCACAGTGGTAGGAAGCGATGAAAAGGTCGCATCGTCTTTGGCGATCTCGACTACGTCTGCGTACTTCGAAACAATCCAAAATCCGTCGTGTGCATCTGTATGTGCAATCGGGCACGATGCCCGCAATTCGCCGTAGACACGCCAGGGATCCGCGGCAAACTCGCGACTGTTATGATCGAAGTCGACCCGCGGGATATCTTGCGGCATCGACTCGTCAATGCAAGGACGCGACGCTTCGGAGACAGAATCCTGCCGCGACTCATTCGTTGTCAGCGAAATGGCGCGCTCCGGACAATCATGCATTGCCATTTCCGCTTCTTGCGCAAGCTGTGCATTCGCAGGTTGCGTCTTGACAAAAGCCTTGCCGGTGGATGCATCGATTGCGAATAAAGTCGGACAGTTCATTACGCACTTCCCATGACCCTGGCAAACATCGGCGTCGATCGATAGCGCTTTTTGTATTTGTTTGTCCATGTGCGCTGCTGTTTCGATCAAGCCGTGGCGCTGGTAGTTGGCTGTAACATGAAACTTAAGAGCAGCAGGACAACCATTAATCCATAGCAGACCGAAACGAGTTGCAATGCCGCGCTCATATCCCAACTCTCAACGATAAGAGAACTAATAAAAGGTGCAACAGCTGTCCCTAAACCTGCATGAAAAATCAAATAACTCACCATCTTGGGACTCGGGTCATTCACGATAGTCGTACCAAACGTCAGCACGGTTTTAAACAAGCCGCCTGTCGCCAACCCCAGCGTCAACATCGCTAATTGCAAATGATCTGCTGTTCCAACCAACCACAGCGATGTTGTGATTAGTGTTGCGAGAATGGCGTAAATAATGATGAGGTTTCTTAGTGGGAACTTCAACACCAGAAAAAACATCACCAGTTGCCCGATGATCATGCCAAGAAAGAACCGACTGACCACAATGCCGGACGCCTCGACGCTTGCACCGAAGGCTTCTTGCGCATAGTTAGGCACCCAGGAGTAGATACTGACGAAACCGATGAGGTAGACGAGCATAGCGACTCCAACGAGATGCACACTTATTGGCCAGTTTTCGGTGGCGAGCGTGCTCTTTTCAGCGTCAACTTTGGTATCGGGATACTTGGATGACAGGGCCAGACCCACGATGACAACGGACGCAAGCGTCGCGAGAAGATAAGCGCTGGACCAGTGATATTCTCTGGCGACAAACCAACCGGCAAGCACCGTACTCAAAACCCCGGCGATACTGTAAAACGAGTCAGTGAGCAGCAACATTGATGCACGCATTTTCTCGGCATACGATTTAGAAATTACAACAGCGGCAGCCGACAATTCGATGCCGCAACCAATACCGATGAGTCCGAGGCTGACGGCGAACACCGAGAAAATCCTGATCGCGTAAATAGCGTAGATGCATGCAACGATCAAAATGACTCCGCCAATGACAACTTGCTTAAGCCTGACAAAATCAAAGATGAATATGGCGACCAGAGTGCCAATCAATATCCCGGTCGTCAGGTAGGTGAAGGTAGCCGTCGCGGTCGCGGTAGAAATATCGTAGTACGTGGCAATTGGAGCGCTAATGACACCTAACGGTGAAATAATGGCCGACATAACGAAGTAGGCCAGGAAACCTCCCAAGGTTATTCTTCCCGTGTCCCAGTTCATCGACGTCCTTCATGCATAAGCATTCGTCAATTATGATCGAATACAATTTTAATTGGGTCAGAGCCCGTTTTAACGACGGCGGAACCAGAGGAATATGCCAGTGACGCACAGGTACAAAAGACAAATCGCGGTGATGTCAGCCAAATAACGGCCCACAGTCGGCAGAATGCGGCCACTGTGAAGATCACTCAAGACGCGTTCCCAACTGAGCGTCTTCCCCAGACTGGTTGCGGCGATATTCGCCACTTGCTGCTGACTTGGTGTGACTGCTTGAGACCAGGTAACGTTTGTGATGCCTGGCAATGATTGCAGGCGCATTGAGTTCGTATCGAAAACAAACTGATGGCTGTCTATATCGGCGACCGCTAGTTGTCCATCCGTACCTAGTCTGCCAGTCAGCCCCGAGACGTCTGGTGCAAAACGCTCTACGAGTTCGGCGCTTTGCGTAACAATGAAAAACTCGTTGTCGGTAGCGAGCACAATAACATCGTCTTTTGTAATTGCGCCTCGGAGTGCCTCTACCTCGTCGGCCATCAACTGGCCATTCGCGAAAAGTTTATTGTCGGCGGTCGCGAATATTACACCACGCGCTTCGAATGCGGTTTCAACCGGGGGTGCGTCAATCCCATAGAGGCCGAGCATCACTGGACCCGAAATGTAGTGAGTCGAGAGCTTGAGGGTGTCGGCGTGGTTCAAGACCAAACCGGTCAACGATATAAGAAAGATAAAGGTAACGGACGACACACCTAAGACGCGGTGTGTTCGCCGTGCCCAGTGCTTACCGAGTCGTTGCTGCCGCTTGGGTTCTTCGTTTAGTGTATTCATCCAGGACCAATGCCAGATTTGCGCTGCGCGTGGCTGCCCTCACGGACAACGTTGCGCCAGAAATTCCGTCGATATCCTGGCTCATTGAGCGGCTTTTGCCAAGCCGTAATGCAGCGAACTGATTGGTAAAGAACGGATAGCGTATTTCCCAACCACGACTCTCGCGGAACTGCAAAACGCTGAATGACTGAATCTCCTGATTTTCAACGACAATGCCGAGCGTGATTGGCTTTTCCTTTCCTATTTCGTCGATTATCCACGCCGTCCTTGAGGCGTCGTACCAATATCGCATCCGCAACATGGCGGGAGGATGCCCAAGAACCTTCGTCACAACGTTGCGTAGTTCAGCATTCATCCAGACGACATCACTATCCGGCTTTTCCGTGCCGAGTGCCTCCTGGAGAAATTCGGTTCGAGTTTGATAAACACCGGGCGCGGCGATTGCCAGTGCTCCATATAGCGCGATGCTGACGACGAACACCAAACTGATCAGCGACTTACTACCCATTAGAATTGGTACCCGAAACCCAGATCAAAGCCATCGAAGTCCCTACCCGCTTCGCTGGTTAATTCATGATCTCGCTGGCGAAAATCAATTTTGAACACGATGTTATCGACGGGCCAATAATTGAGCCCAAATTCTGTTTGGGTAAAGTGATCCTGCGTTCGGCCGCCTTCAACATCTTCGCGGCGACCGTAAATGCCCCAATCTCCGCGCAACGTTGAAAACCGATAACTGGGTTCTACATACCAACCAGTTTGGGTATCGGCATCGGCAGCCTCCACAGCTACACCGTCGAAATCCCACCTTGCGTACAACCCTTTAATAGAGAATGGCCCCACATCGTATCCGGCATTGACGGTGAATAACTTTCCGGCATCCAGTCCATCACCTGCAATCTGACTTGCGTCAGTTTGGTATTGATAACTTGCGCCGACATTGAACCCGGGGACACCGGTATAGCGCAGACGAACCGTATAGGCAGCATCACTTGCGATGGCTTCGGCGACTTTTTGGCGTCCACTTCGCACTCTGAAAGCGCTGCCACCGGTCGTGGGAATTGCCAGTCCTGAATGTAATGCAGCATCCCAGCTGAGGCCGTTGGCAAAATGCCCACTTAACGCTGCCCCCGCTTCCCACCAGGTGGACGGCAAGATTACGTTTTCAACGGAATTTCGTTCAACGCCGTAGAAAGTTGGCGGTTCATGTGTTTCGTTGGTAGTGCCCACAGGAATGAGAAAGAGCCCGGTTTTGACAGACAAGTTGTCTGTCAGCGCAAAATCTACGTAGGCCTGTTCGAGTTCGACCTCACCTGGCGCCCCGTCACCTGCTAGCGAATGCTCCACTTCAAGTTCAGAAAAGAAATTGATCTTGTCCGAGAACTCATGACCGAAGAAAAGCACAAAACGATGCAAGTCGATTTGCTCGAGATCACGAGCAGAATCCTGGGCGTTTAGATTGTTGTAATGAAGCTCGCCGTAGCCGCGGATTTGAGTTGTTGATTCGCCAGTCGGAACGACAACCGTTTCAAGATAATCGCCAGTTGCTTCTATCTTCAAATTGGCATCAGCAAGCTGCTCGTCGGCAATAGCCAACTCTGTCTTGAGTGCGTCTATTTCTCCCTGTTGCTGCTGAACAATCGCCCAGATTTCATCGATGTCTGGGGTTTGTGCGAAGGCTGGCGTCACCATGGCCGACAAAGCGGCTATCAGCAGGATTTCCTTTGTTTTCATTCCATTGAGTCTCGTTGTTTCTAGGTGTGAAACGAACGTTAATACGACTGAATCTTAAATGCAAATAATTCTCATTAAGAATAACTTAACAATAAATCTCACGTGATTTGGGCCGCCCAGATCGACAGATCGACAGATCGACAGATCGACAGATCGACAGATCGACAGATCGACGTCATTAAAAAGAGTTTGGGTCTATTTAGCGTAAAAAAGACGAATATCGGCGATAAGCTTCGCGCGCGCCCCATCATTCAGGTACATACGATGACCGCCTTCGTAGTAGCGCATGGTCACGCGGTCTTGAACAATTTCATGGCGGGCGAAAGTTAATTCCGCATCGAGAAACGGCGTAATGAGATCGTAGTAGCCGTTTGCGACCATGATGCGCATTTCGGAATTCATGCGCATCGATTCGCTCAAGTCTTTGACTACATTCACGAACGACGGCTCCCAAAACGAACCCTTTGGTGTGGTTCGCCACACCCAATTTTGCGAGATTGCGCTGTTTGTCATGAGATATGGCCGCGACATAGTGACGCCAAGCGTGGTCGACTGGTAATGATTGAAAGCTGCAGTGTGTGCGCTGCTGATTGCGTAGTTGCCGGCATCCCCCAGCGTCGGTCCCGCGGCCAGATTGTCACTCTCATCTCCCAGGTAGCGCCCATCATTGGCACCGAGAACCAACCCATCCTCCCGTAACAATTGTTTTCTGAACCTCGACGCCAATACCCGTAGATTTGCTGCCAATATATAATTCCGATCCAGACCCGTAAGGCGTGCGAGCTCGGTGGCAATGCGCTGCTCCTCAACATCGCTCAGCATGGTGCCGGCTATCAAAGCCGGTAAGTAATCGTTAACCGCAAAAACACGCGCCTCTTCAACGAAGTCTGTGAGGCTTGTGTCGCGTCCTGCCTTGCCGTGGTAGTGAGCCGTTGCTGCCATCGACGGTAGATAGGTTACGTACCCCAGGAGGTTGCTTGGTTGGGAAGTTGACCCAGTAAAATCGAGCGCCTGGCTGATGAGAATTAAACCGTTCAGCGCCATGTCCTGACCGCCATCTAGCAAGGCGCGCGAGACTGCCGCCGCCCGGGTCGTGCCGAAGCTTAATCCCAGAATGTACTTCGGAGAGTTCCAGCGCTGATTGGCCGTGACCCATTCTCGTATGAACGCGGTCATCGAGGACGTGTCACCCTTTAGACTCCAGAAGTCCTCGTTTGTCGAAGCGCCAATAGGCCGGCTATAGCCGGTGCCGATAGAATCAACAAAGACCAGGTCGGTCTCACCAAAGACGCTCTGATCGTTGTCGACAAGCGGATAAGGCGGGGCACCATCGTCGCGATCAGCTCGACTGGGAACACGAACGACTTTAGGACCCAACAGGCCAATATGCAGCCAGGCTGACGCTGAGCCTGGCCCGCCATTGAATACGAAGGTAACCGGTCTGACCTCATTTCGCCGCTCGCTCTTTACATAGGAGGTTGACCAAATGCTCGCGGTCTCCGTTCCGGAAGTATCGCGCAACAGTGTTTCACTAGCGGTAGCGGTGTATTCAAATTCGCCATTAGCGGCAGAAAATCGGTGCTGGCTCTCGAATGATGCAGGTGCGAATTTCGCCGCCTCTTCCTCTTGTGCATGACATAGAGAAGCGGAGATACACAGCAGGAGTACCAGCTTGAGCGAATGTTTAACGCAATGATTATCAGTCATAAAAGAGTTTTATCCATAGAAAATCGCGCGCCTCCTATAACGGAATTACCCATTGATCTTTCTCGACATCAACCGTTCCCTGCATTTCTTCCCGCACTACACGGTCGATAACTTGCAGGCCTTTTTCAGCCATAGCATCGAAGGTATCCACCCCATCATTCGGAAAACCGCCACGAGTTCGGTGAATATCGAACTGGTTAGCGAACGTTCGGTCGAACGCTTTTTCTATCCCTCGTTTTCCGTGCATGAAACCGAGCAATCCACCCCAGGTTGCCGCCGGATTATCGGAATCCCAACCTGACAACGCAGCAATTTTCACTGTTTCCTGATAATCGCCCTCGCCGTACAACAGACTGACAATGCTCGCCGCAAAATTAATACCACCCGCAAAGCAGCCATTGTACACGAGCTTCTGCGACGTTAGATCGTAACCGTCGAGTTGTTCAACCTGATAGCGTCGATAAACATCATCACGCGCCTGCTCCCACGAATCACCTGCCTCATAACAACCTTTAATGTAGTCGCACATTTTCGCAATGTAAGATGTTTCGGGTACGCCCTCGCGCGCTTTTTCTGCCAGCCAGCTGACCTGATCTTTCACCGACAAATCAGCATCAACCACTGCTGCCAGAGAATGCATCACGACGTAAAATTCGGCAGCCAGTGCTGCATCGCCGCTGACTGTTGTCCTGATTGGCAGGTGCGCCATCTCCAATGCTACGTGTGGTTTTCCTGGAGCGAACAAACCAAAAATCTCGGTCGTCAATTGCGCATCGATCATCGCAAAATCCGGATTGTGCTGTGGGTCGCCCGTTGCCGGCGGAACAAGCCCCTGAACTCGCATGAGGTCATGTGCGCGCTGATTGGAAACCCACAAGAAATTTTGTTTGCTGCCATCATCTGCAGTGAATGGCGTGTTTTCATCAGAGTAAATATGCGTCATCCAGCCATCACGAATTTGGGTGCCCGAAAGAGCACTAGTTTCGTTTTCAAGCAACAGTAATTGATAAATGTATTCGATATCCGTGTCATCGTCAGAGCCCCAGATGCCTCCTTCATCGACCCAAACCCAATCGATCGTTGGCGACACACTGCTTGGGACGCCGTTGCTAAATATATTGGGCTCATCCGGTTTGCCCCAGTCGTCGCGGGTGTAGAAACGACCATGTGGACCCTCTCCTCCAATTTTGTCGAGCTCTGTAACCAGACCGGTCCAGTTTGCGATACTTTGGCCCAACCAGAAGCCGTACATTTTTTCCGCGTATTTGGAACGCGAAATTACGTGCGCTGAGGTCGCGCTGATTGCGGGCGCCTCTACTGTCTGCTCGTCGCAACCTCCAAGAGTGGTAGCGAAGATCAAAATGGACCACGTCGAAAACAACGTTGGGGAAATTTTGTGCGACCACTATGGACTGACATGAAACACTCCGAGGTTGGGACAAAATAGAAATGAAAGTCAGCCAGCATCATACCGTGCGTTCAGAACTCACGCCTATACTGTACGATTGAGCATCCGAAAGAACGAGAGAACGATTATCGCCGTGCCCGAGAACGAAATCGCCATCCAGGCTGCTGTCGCATACGCAAGTGATCAACCGTTAAGAACAACTAACCTAACGCTAAAAGCGCCCGCAGAAAACGAAATTTTAGTGCGTATCGTAGCGAGTGGTGTCTGTCATACAGACATCATGACCAAGAACAAAGGACTATGTGAATTCCCTATCGTGCTGGGCCACGAAGGCGTTGGTGTTGTCGCAGCGTTAGGCGATGACGTTAGCGAATTCGAAATTGGCGATCACGTCGTTTTGAGTTATGACTATTGTGGCCAGTGTCCTCAATGTGAAGCCGGCAAACCGTCCTATTGCAATGATCATGGCAGCCTGAATTTCTCGGGTACGCGCCCCAACGGCGAGAAAACGCACCGTAGCGAAAACGGTGCGTCATCTGATGTGTTCGGCTCGTTCTTTCAACAGTCGTCTTTCGCAACCTATGCGCTCAGTCACGAAACCAACACCATCAAAGTTGACAAGGACTTACCCTTACCAATGCTCGCTCCGCTCGGCTGCGGCGTGCAGACCGGAGCCGGAACCGTATTCAACACACTTGCAGTTGAGGCTAACACGAGCATCGCGATATTCGGCTGTGGCTGCGTCGGCTTGTCGGCAATCATGGCGGCCAAAGTGGCGGGCGCGAAAAACATAATTGCAATCGATATCAATCCCCGCCGCACCATTATGGCAAAGGAACTTGGTGCGACGCATACCGTTGTTCCGGGAGATTTCACGAATTCTACCGAACTTGTCGAGCACATAAAGTCGATCACGGGTGTCGGCGGATGCCACTATGCCGTTGACACCTCCGGCATTCCGGCTGTGTTACGGCAGGCGTTTGATTGCTGCCGACCTTTGGGTGTAACCGCTATGATCGCGCCAGGGGTTCCGGGTACGGAAGTGAGCGTCGAAATGTTTGGGCTCCTCCCCGGAAAATCTTTGCGGGGCGTTGTGCAGGGCGACTCGCAATCGAAACTTTTTATACCGATGTTGATCGATTTGTGGAAATCAGGGCAGTTTCCCTTTGATCGACTGATCACCACCTTCGAATCACTCGATAATATGGAAGCCGCAGTCAGCGCTATGAGTACTGGCGACGTAATCAAACCCGTCGTCATCTTCGATAAGAGCTTTGCGTAGACGAATCTTAGTGGGAAACAGACAATGAATTTGAACAACGATACCCTTCTTCTGACCAACGGCTGGATAAACGGCGCAGAGGTCGTCTCGGATACGAACTTCGCGGTGATCAATCCGGCGACAGGCAATGTAGTCGCCAACGTAAGTGATCTGACCGGCGTGGATGTAGCATCCGCGATCTCAGCGGCCGACGTTGCTTTTCAAGAGTGGAAGACGGTGCCCTCGCAAGAACGCGCGGCTGCCGTCAATCAGTGGGCGTCACTCATCGAAGACAATGCTGCAGATCTTGGCTCTATTGTTTGTCGTGAGAATGGCAAGCCCATTGGCGAGGCAACAGGAGAGGTTCTACAGTGCGCCGCTCTATTGCGTTGGTACGCACAGGAAGCATTGCGCCTGCACGGCAGCACGCTGCCGGTGCACGACAACCAGCAGCGCAACATGACAATCAAACAACCCATTGGCGTCGTTGCCTGCATAACGCCGTGGAATTTTCCGGCGGCTGCCGTCATTGTCAAAGCGGGTGCGGCAATTGCTGCTGGCTGCACAACCATTATTAAGCCGTCAGACGAGACACCCTTGATCGCGCTGGCGTTCGCCCGCTTGTCCACTGAAGCAGGCATTCCCAAAGGCGTTTTTAATGTCATTCCCTGCAAAGACCCCAGAGAAGTCGGTGACGCGCTGTGCCAAAGCAATTGCGTACGCATGCTTTCATTCACGGGTTCCACTGCAGTCGGCAAACAGCTCTACACCGCTTGTGGCAATACAATGAAACGCATGGCGCTCGAGCTCGGTGGCAATGCACCGTTCGTCGTTTTTGCCGATGCCGATCTTGAGAGGGCAGTTGGTGCCGCCGTAGGTGCCCGCTTCTATAACAGCGGCCAAATTTGCGTTGGCGCCAATCGTTTTTTTATTCATGAAGACATTTACGCAGAATTTGCAGAGCGACTAACAGAACGCGTTTCTCGACTAAAAGTCGGCAACGGCGAAGATACTGATACCAACACAGGGCCCATGATAAATTCTGCAGCCATTACTCGACTACGTCAGCTTGTGTCCGAGGCAGTCGGTCGCGGTGCAGAAATTCTCGTTGGCGGCGGGCAAACAGACGGAGACTCATTGTTTTTTCCACCGACTGTACTAGCGAATATGACACCACAGATGGACGCTTATAAGACTGAGATTTTTGGTCCGATTGCTTGCTTGTATGACTTTGAGACCGAAACTGAAGCTCTCGAGCTCGCCAATGATACGAATGCCGGCTTGTCCGCATACGTATTTACCGGCGACTTATCTCGCTTACTCAGATTTAGTGAAGGTCTTGAAGCTGGTGTCGTTGGCGCCAATTCGGCGAATATATTCTCCAATGACCTACCATTCGGTGGCAGCAAAGAATCGGGATTGGGCAAGGAACATGGAATTAATTGCCTCGAAGAATTTGTCGAAACAAAGAGCATCTGCATAGGCCTGTAGATCAAAAAACCAAAGTTGCATGAGAGAAAACTCAATGAAAATTAGATCGTGTCGAGATGCGTGGTTACACATGACCGACATTAGCGCGGGGCGCGCTGTACGCAACTATGTCCAATTGCTAGATATGCAAGACTATTTAGTCGAGTCCGATTTGTTTTCCGCGCCCATTCTCGATGCCTACAGCAATTGGAATCTGGAAAAGGACATCACCGAGGAACAGAAACAGTATTTCTCTAACCTGCGAGGTGGCGGTCAAGGTGACTATCGTGAGGGCATGCGAGCGAAAATTTCCAACGTCGTAGACTGCCTCACTCTGTTTCCACAATCGAAACGTGCTGTGATTGCGATGTGTAACGAATCGATGCCGAAACACAAAATGGATGACGATGCCAAATGTCTACGCGAAGTCTACTTTCATATTGACGGGGACAACAAGCTCAACGCAACGGTTACATTCCGTTCTCAAGCCGCCATGTTATTTCCGAAGAACATTCACTTCATCGGGTCGATGATGAGTGAGGTAACGGAGAGACTTCCGCAAAAACCATCGTTGGGCGTCGTCTTCTACCTGGCCGTCATTTTAGTCTCTGACCGAGGATAGTTCGGATGGTGAATTCCAAATATTCACCGATCGATTGTGGCGACTACGACAATCTCGAGATCGCCTGCATGGATCGTTATGATGTCGAAGTTTTGGCAAACGGCGAACGAATTTGTAGCACTGCTGTGAACCTGGAAGTCATCGACGGAGAAGAGTTTTTGCTACTCGATAACGCTGACGCCCCAATCGAAAAAATTCGTGTCGATCATATCGAACGCATGACTGTAAAGTCACGACCATGCAGATTCGAGTTGCACATATTCAAAACATAGGCCGCGACGTGCCTCAATTCGGTAACGAACGTTGGACTAAACGGTTGGCCGATATGTACTCTTCTTTGCACCTATTGACGTGCGTGGGCGAATACCTTGTCACCACCACCTATTGAATCGGAAGAGTACAGTGCCGATGCTTCGTAAAAAAATGTTGCGCCGTCGTTTGATGCTCGCGGTTGATCAGCGCTAAGGCTCACTACACTTGCCGGTTTCGTTTGATCGCGAATCTGCTGTTCGATACCCGAGCCGCCGCTTGACGTCCAAAAAATGGTATGCGAATTGTTGGGATTGGTACCCGCAAAATCACCCTCTGAAGTAAATACCACCCATTAGCCATTTCCAGATATGTCGAACGATGCCAGAGCTCCACCTTCCGAGGTACCTGATTCTCGATCTGAGTCTGTGATACGCACCATGCCGGTGCCATCACCATTCACAACATACACCTCATATTCGCCGTCCGCGTTTACCTCGGGCGGAAAAGCGGCCCTCGAGCCGAACGCGATTCGTGAACCATCATCCGAAATGCGTGGATCCCACGAATCTCCAGCGCTCATCGTAAGCTGCATGTGATTAGTGCCATCAATATTAATGGCGAATATTTCTCGACTCCCATCGGCATTTGTCCCAAATGGATCACGCAATCCTTGCCATGCAATTCGTTGCCCATCATCGGAAAAAGCTATTTTTTCCGCGAACGTTGCGCCAATGGTAACTTGAGCAATATTCGTACCGTCGGCGTTCATTGAAAAGACCTGTAGATCATTCAGCGGATTGCCACCAGTCAAATCACTGTCAGTCGTAAATACGATTACGGATCCGTCCCCGGAAATTTTGACTTGACGAACAAAACCAGTCGTAGAATTGGTGACTTGTGTGATTGTACTGCCGTCTACAGTCGCTCGAAATATGTTGTAAGCGTTGCCTGGGTTTGTGCCAACAAGATCCTGTGTCGAAACAAATACAACTTCTGCGCCGGCATCATCGACATCAAAACTTCCAGTGAAAGAAAAGACGTCGGCGGTATTTTCCGAAATCTGGAAGGGAGCGATTGCGCCAACTGCAATAGAAAATAACTGAACGTCGCCATTTGGATGGTCACCTAAAGGATCATCAGTTGCGGTGTAAACAGCAATCGTACCGCCGCCGTTCATCTTCAGCGTAATGACACTTCCTCCAAAAACTGGCATCTCGCGCAGGAGAGTCGCCTCGGGCCCACCGACACTGCCGCCACCTCCGCCTCCACCAGGCGCTTGTTCGAAGAACGCCGTACCAGTGCTGGCATCGCAACCAGCAATTGCAAGAAATGCCACTGCGGCAAGAAGTGTGTTTAATTTTATGATCACGTTGAAATACTCCGGTCAGGTTACCGGCAAATCATGCTAAATCGGCACGCGGAATTCTGCGGAACGAGTCTCATTTTCCATAACGTAATGATTGAAAGGTTGTGGCAATAAAATCAACGATTTAACGTGGACCTGAGAATGACACGAGATCTTAGGCAGCAACGGAAAGCTGCGTATGTAGGCAATAACTGAATGACTAGGGGAGTTCCCTAAAGAGTTGCCAGCAATGCCTTCGCTTCAACTAAGCGAATATAGTCATCATCCGCCTGCAACCAAATATCGATCGCGCTTTCAAGCGTCTGCCGGGCGGGGCCCATATCGCCGCCCGCGATCTGACCTTTTGCTTGCACGAGCTTCGCATAGGCATCTGCGGGAAATACCTTAAGTGCGCCCTCGATTTGAGCACGGTACTTTTCGGTTGCTCTGGCTTGTAGATAGAGATCGGCCAATTTCACTTGCATACCTGCAACGCCCAGATTGCTTTGCATCAATTGAATCAACGACTGACTGAGAATTTCACGAGCTCGATCCAACTGATCTTCAGCAGTCGCGAATTCTTCATTCCATTAATGGAATGAAGAATTTCTCGGTTTTCGTCCAGCTGTCCCGCCCAGGCGCACCATGGTTGTACGAAAAAAGAATCAAGGCTGGCAGCAATACCAACATCGTGACGAAAACGAACGATGTGACGCTAGGGGGCAAACTAAAGCGCTCAGTTACCCAGTCACCGATTTCAATCACAAGCCAGGTCGTCGCGACATACATGCCAACAATTTGCGGCACACGGCGATGCATCAGTTCTTCAATCAAAGACCGCTCTGCGCTCATAGGCGTGTCTCGTAGTCATGATCGATTCCAATCAAGAATATCCGACCTCGCATAAAGGCACGCCCTTGGAGCGCAACGAAGGTCGATATCGCGCGATTCGACCTGAAACAGGCATGGTGGGCCATTTGCGCGCAAAATCCTCCAATAGATTTCGCATAAGACGAGTAACGGAGACCTGCGATGATTAACCAATAGTCTCGGGCCAATTAGACCGAAAATGCTGGCTCAGCAAGACCGTTTTGTACAACCCAGAGCTAAAACGTCGCATGGAAGCGCCATTTTCGCCAAATCGAATCCTTTACCTGGCGGGCATCGATCGCACTTCTGCACAAAAAGTCTATTTCTTTCGCATATTTAGGGTGATTAGGGGCAAAACCGCTGGTAATATTCCCGCCCAGACAGATTGGGCCCGTTCGACGGGTCCTGGATTGAGTCGCTGGGACAACCAGCTTTCAGCCTGGCTTCATCAGGCAATTACGATTGAGCGCAAAAACTCGGTTGCCCCGATGGGGGGGCGGATCGAGCTTGCAACGCCCCACCGAATGACCATATTCGCTGTGGCGTATTTAAATAGATGGATAGAAGAGCAGATCATGACAGAGCTTAGTAAATACAGAAACATCGGCATATTCGCGCACGTTGACGCGGGAAAAACGACCACGACCGAACGCATTTTGAAACTCACCGGTAAAATTCACAAAATCGGTGAAGTACATGACGGCGCGGCCACGACAGATTTCATGGATCAGGAACAAGAGCGCGGCATTACAATTCAGTCCGCGGCCACGACCTGCATTTGGGACGAGCATCGACTCAACATCATTGACACGCCGGGACACGTGGACTTCACCATCGAAGTGTATCGTTCACTTAAAGTGCTCGACGGCGGCGTTGGTGTTTTTTGTGGTTCCGGTGGCGTTGAACCGCAATCAGAAACCAACTGGCGCTACGCGAACGAATCGAAAGTATCGCGCATCATTTTCGTCAACAAGCTGGATCGTATCGGCGCTGACTTCTATCGCGTTGTGAAGCAGGTTAAGGAAGTGCTGGGTGCCAACCCGCTGGTGATGACCCTGCCGATCGGAACGGAAGATGATTTCGTCGGCGTAGTGGACCTCCTGACTCGCAAAGCCTGGACGTGGAGTGGTTCTGACGACCCTACTAACTATGAAGTCACCGACATGCCGGATGACATGCAAGAAATTGTCGAAGAATATCGCGAAATTATGGTTGAATCGGCACTCGACCAGGACGACGATTTGATGGGGGCTTACCTCGACGGAGAACAACCCTCCGACGAGGATCTGAAGCGCTGCATCCGCAAGGGCACTATCGCACTCGATTTTTTCCCAACCTATTGTGGTTCGGCATTCAAGAACAAGGGCGTACAAAATGTCCTGAACGCTGTTGTCGATTACTTACCTAGCCCGACAGAGGTTACGCCACAGCCGGAAATTGATTTGGAAGGCAACGCAACCGGTGGCAAAGCACTTGTCGATCCTGACTACCCGCTGCGCGCGCTGGCATTCAAGATTATGGACGATCGCTATGGCGCGTTAACATTTACACGAATCTATTCCGGTCGCCTTAAGAAAGGTTCAAGCGTTCTGAATACCTTCACCGGCAAGACCGAACGTATCGGTCGTATTGTTGAGATGCATGCCGACTCCCGTGAAGAACGGGAATCAGCTCAAGCCGGCGACATTGTTGCGTTGCTGGGCATGAAGAACACTCGCACGGGTCACACGCTGTGCGATCCGGATAAGCCAGCAACTTTGGAACCGATGGTTTTCCCTGATCCTGTGATCTCGATCGCGATCTCGCCAAAAGATAAGGCGGGTATGGAGAAAATGGGCGTCGCGCTGAACAAGATGATTCAGGAAGATCCGTCATTCCGAGTGGAAACCGACGAAGATTCTGGTGAAACAATCATCAAAGGTATGGGCGAGCTTCATTTGGACATCAAAGTCGACATCCTGAAACGAACACATGGCGTTGAAGTGCAAATGGGCAAACCGCAGGTTGCATATCGCGAGACGATCACGAAACTGGTTGAAGATACCTACACCCACAAGAAGCAAACGGGTGGTTCTGGCCAATACGGCAAGATCGACTACATCGTCGAACCAGGCGAAACGAACAGCGGTTACATTTTCGAATCCAAGGTCACTGGTGGCAACGTTCCGCGCGAGTACTGGTCGGCAATCGATAAGGCTTTTCGCATTAGCATGGAAGCAGGCACACTTGCCGGCTTTCCGTTGTTGGACGTAAAAGTTACGCTTCTCGACGGCGCGTATCATGCGGTCGACTCGTCTGCCATGGCATTTGAACTCGCGGCTAAATCTGCTTATAGGCAGACCATTCCGAAAGCGGGTCCGCAGCTATTGGAGCCGATCATGAAAGTCGACGTATATACACCGGAAGATCACGTTGGTGACGTCATTGGTGACTTGAATCGTCGGCGCGGCATGATCAAGTCGCAAGAACCGGGCCCGACAGGTGTTCGTGTTAAATCGAATGCACCGCTATCGGAAATGTTTGGTTACATTGGCCACCTACGTACGATGACATCAGGTCGTGGACAGTTCTCGATGGAGTTCTCGCACTACGCTCCATGCCCGGCAAACGTTGCCGATGTTGTTGTCAAAGAGACGTTAGAACGCAAAGCGGCCAAGTAGTCTCAGGGCTAGAATAATTTGAGCGTGTCAATCCGGGTAGTAATACCCGGATTGACCCATCGAATTTCTTATTTGAGTTTCGAGATTGAAACTCTCTTTCGGGAGTCTGCAAATGGGACGTTGGCGCCCGCCTACCCCGGCATCATCACCGTATATTACCTCCGCGGGATTCGCCGCACTTCAAGAGGAGTTAGACGGAATCTGGCTGCGGCGCAGGGACGTTGTGAAAGCACTATCTGCTGCGGCCGCCGAAGGTGATCGGTCAGAAAATGCCGAGTACATCTATAGGAAAAAAGAGCTGGGCGGCCTAGATCGACGTATTCGTTTCCTGCAAAAACGGATCCCATCACTCAATGTCGTCAAGGAATCGCCCGCAGGTGATGCCGTCTATTTTGGTGCCTATGTGACGATCTGCGATGACGCCGGTGACACGCATACCTATCGCATTGTCGGCCCGGATGAAACGGACGCCAAAACTGCGGCCATCAGCATCGATTCGCCAGTAGCCAAAGCGTTGTTAAAAAAGCGTGTTGACGATGATGTGCAGGTGAGGATAGGGGATAAAACATCGACCGTCTCCATCGTGTCAATTCGTTACGCAGTAAGTGAGTAACATTTGTCGCAGCGTGTTGAGAAATGATCGACTTGACCATACAAGCGGCATCCTGCCGCGATTAGATGATGACGCTCTGTGCCTCATCTGGCCCCAATCTCGGCTGGAAGCCGCTCCTACGCCTTTTCGATTGTTTAGCACGGGTTGATAGTTCGGAAACGCAGACTTCGAACGCGCTTTACAACAAAACCGACACACCAATATTGCTACTCACAATAAGCGGGTAAGCGATACAGCGTTACAGGTCGCCCGCAACGATAGGTAGAGAATGCGTTTGATGCAGTTCGTTGACATCCAACCGACGACACACGGTCGGTTGGATGTCCGCCAATGTCTTTGAATCTACGCCAGTTCGCGATCGAATAAGTTCAGCAGGCGACTCCAGGCCCTTTCAGCCTGCGCTTCATGATGAACGGCCGAATCCGGTGGGCACCAACCATGCTGAGTACCCTCGTAGACTTCGATTTCGGCATTGATGCCGTTCGCATCAAAAGCTTCGCGAAGTAGACCTTTCTCTTCCGGGTTCCGCTCGTCATCGTTTTCCGCAATAGCGATCAGAAATCCCGCTTTCATCTTGTCTGCCAGTAGATGTGGACTGTCGTCTGCATCTGTCGCCAAACCACCACCGTGGAATGAGCCTCCGGCACCAATGCGATTCGGAATCGCAGCAGCCAGGCGCATCGTGTACGAACCTGTCATGCAGTAACCCGTCGTTCCAATTTTTCGACTCGTGTCGACCGCGGTTTGTCGATCGAGATATTCGACGAACGCGCGACCATCGGAAACGCAAGTCTCTGGCGACAGAGTCTGCGCATGCGGCATGAGCAAATCGCGAATACCCGGATCGCGAAAAGTCTTGCCTTCGGGCACTACGGCACCACGTGCCGTTCGATAGTATGGGTTGACGACCAGCACTGAATAACCTGACTCGGCGAGTCGTTTGCCCATGGCGCGAAACGCAGGCCGGATACTGACGATATCAGGCCAAATAATAACGGCCGCATGGGCGCCACTCGATGGATGCACGAAATAGCAATCTGCCTCACCATCCGGCGTTGGCACCATGACGTCTTGCTCAACGACGTCCAATGCATTTGCGACAGGCGGTAGCAGCATGGCGAACGCCCCTGCCACACCGAACTTATTGAATTGGCGACGCGTTACAGCGCTGCGGCGAAGATACGCTTCAGCATCTTTTGCGGTTAATTCATCACACATACTTATCCCCCAGAAAATTCAGCTGTCGATCACATTACTATAACTCGTTTGCGAGAGGTCCATCTGTCACCTGTTTTGGCAATGAACGCAGTGAGATGCCCAATGTGAGACGCCTCGCGATGCGGCAGTAATAGTATATGCGTGACGGTCATCGTCACTCCCTAAGACCCATCAGTGCGATTTGTCGCGCTGTAACATCTACGGGTCCCGGATCCGCGTAATTAACTGCGCTCTCCTACGATACAATGCACGCCTGCAAGCGGCATACAAAGGCTCGATCGGTCCATGAAAAACAACGATGCACCCGGCCGCTTCGGCGCGAATATTTCCTGGCTTACGTTTGGTCTCAGTGGCGGGGTACTCATCCTGTTAATTCTGGCCGCATTAATTGACCTTGGCGCGTTATCCGGTTTGGTCAATACCATGTACGGCTGGTCGACGAAATACTTCGGCGCCTATTGGCAGGTCTTTGTATTAGCAAATCTTGTAATGGCCTTGTACGTTGCGCTTGGAAAGTGCGGCGGTGCGTATCTTGGCAATTCTGTTGTAACGGAGATGAGCACATTCAAATGGTTCAGCATCATCTTGTGTACCTTGCTCGCGGGTGGCGGCGTATTCTTCGCGGCTGCCGAGCCCATGGCGCATTTTGTTTCTCCGCCACCACTGTTTGACGTTGCAGCAGCCAGCAAAGAAGCTGTGTACCCGGCGTTGGCCCAAAGCTACTTACACTGGGGATTTCTGGGTTGGGCCCTGTACGGAGGCTGCACAACAATTGTTTATATGCACCTGCACTATGACAAGGGTTTACCGCTAAAACCGCGAACACTTCTGTACCCCGTCTTCGGCGATCGAGCCATCAACACTTGGATTGGAAGCGTCGCTGATGCCGCGTGCGTAATGGCGGTGGTCGCCGGCACAGTAGGCCCTATCGGTTTTCTTGGACTTCAAGCCAGCTACGGTCTAGCAGAACTCTTCGGCATAGCAGATACCCTTACGACACAGTTTCTAGTTATTCTTTTCCTGATCGGCGTTTATACAATCTCCACCGTTTCCGGGATTCATAAAGGCATTCAGTTACTCAGCACGTTCAATGTAGTCCTCGCGTTTTTGTTAATCGCCTATATGCTTTTGTTCGGCCCTACGGCGTTCATTATTGATGGTTATATCCAATCAATGGGATTCAACCTATCTAATCTGATTCCCATGGCGACATACCGCGGCGACGCCGCCTGGCTTGACAGTTGGACGGTGTTCTTTTGGGGTTGGTTTGTCGGCTACGGACCATTAATGGCGATGTTTGTAGCCCGCATATCAAGAGGGCGAAAAATTCGGGAGCTCGTTCTCGGTGTTTCAATTGTTGCGCCCTTAGTGACGGCATTCTGGATTACGATTGTTGGCGGCACTGGTTTATCGTTGGAACTATCAAACCCCGGATTAATTTCCGATCCGTTCGAAGGCTTTAATATGCCAGCCGCCCTGTTTGCAATTACGCAGGCGCTACCAGCAGGCTTTCTCATCTCTGTGCTGTTTTTGATCCTGACGACAATATTTGTCGCAACCACTGGCGACTCGATGACCTATACCATTTCGATGGTAATGTCGGGAAGCGACAACCCACCCCCTGCGCTACGTATATTCTGGGGAGTGACGATGGGTGCACTTGCAATGGTCTTGGTTTCAATTGGGACAGGGGGTATATCTGCCTTACAGTCATTCATCGTCGTCACGGCAGTACCGGTCGCACTAATCATGCTCCCTAGCTTATGGGCAGGACCGAAATTTGCGCGACAAATTGCCGCAGAACAAGGACTCCTTTAAGAAGAGCGAGAAACTTCTGCATGCAGCCAATTGCAGAAAAGCTGTACTTGTTCTCGTTCAGGTCGGTCATTTGGCGTAATCACATAGTACGACCAGGGATGCGCGATAGCGGTATCGAACGGACGCACCAAACGACCGCTTTCAATATCCGCTTCCGCCAACTCGACGTATCCCATCGCGATGCCCAGACCGTCAATCGCTGCCTGCAGAGCGAGTCCCGGATCATGAAATGACAGGCCGCCGCTGCAATCGATATCGTCTGCGCCAACCGCTTGTAACCATTCGCGCCATTCCGATTTGATCTCACCGCTTTCTCCAACATCTGCATGAATGAGCGTAAAATTTCGCAGACTCTGCGGATCGGTAATGCGCTTACTCTCTTTCAATAGGGAGGGGCTACAAACCGGCGTCATATGTATTCGCAACAACAACTCCGAATTGAATCCTGCCCAATCTCCCCGGCCCGCACGTATACCAACATCAAAATTTTCGCAATCGAAGTCGGCTAGTGCCAGCGACGATTTTAGCTGCACATCGATGGCGTTGTTGGCTGCGCGAAACCGACGCAGGTTAGGAATCAGCCATTTATTGGCGAACGACGGTGTAACCGTTACCTTAAGTGGCGTTGTGTTTGTCACGAATTGCAGCGAATGCAGCGCGCCGGCGATCGAGCTGAACGACAACGTCAGGGTGGGCAGGAGTTTCTCACCCGCTTCTGTGAGAACAACTGATCGATCCCTGCGGACAAACAACTCCACCCCCAAAGTCGTTTCAAGACCTTTAACGTGATGGCTGATAGTCGAATGGCTCACGCTAAGTTCTTCGGCGGCACGACTAATGCTCGACAAGCGCCCTGCCGCCTCGAATGCCCGCAATGCATTCAGATGGAC